>PVMK01126847.1_pt1 | contig 10934 bp, 15 predicted proteins | sample 1853481 | NCBI WGS metagenome assembly PVMK01 (sample SAMN08533507, study PRJNA380276) | Marine sediment metagenome, whole genome shotgun sequencing project. | reverse complement strand
TCAGAAGATGAAGAGTATGCTGAAGCCAGCGGATATCATGCAACAGAGCACGTCGTGATAGAGGGAAGCAACATGATCACAGGAGGAGTGTCTCAAGACTTGGGAGGCATATCTTTAGGCACTTCAGGCTTGATTTTCATCTATGACGGGCAATTGGTGGAAGTGGAGCCAGTAAAGCACTGTACGATAGATTTGAGAAAGCCCTTGAGCGAAGTATGCACATCGTAAAGGAGTGCCCATGTGAAAATGAATCTGGATGCCCTAGATGCACGTTCTCGTATAGATGTGGAAACAACAACGAATACTTGCACAAACAATCTGCATTAGAGATTCTAGAGAGGATTAGTGACGGTGAGAAAACAGAGCTGGTAGATCCTACTGAGGGAGACAGACCTTTAGTGTGATAAATCAAAATGGGATAAATATAGCAAAAATCCAGCACCAGTATGAAAAAAGTAGCTCTTGTTACAGGTAGTTCATCAGGGATAGGATTAGAAACGGCACTAGCGCTAGCAAGAGATGGTTACCACACTTTTGCAAGTATGCGAGATATTGGAAAGGCAGGAGAATTAGAGTATGCAGCAAAAAAAGAAAATCTGTCAATAGATGTAATAGAATTAGATGTAGACAAAGAAGAATCAATAGTTGCTGCAATCAAAAAAGTAACTACTGATGGTGGAAGTTTAGATGTTTTAGTTAACAACGCAGGATACGGTCAATTTGGATGCACAGAAGATGTATCAGTTGATGATTTTAGAAAACAGTTTGAAACTAATTTTTTCAGCATTGTAAGAATCATACAAGAAGTAGCACCAATTATGAGAAAACAAAATTCAGGAATTATAGTAAACATCAGTTCAGTGGTTGGCAGACTGGACTACCAGGTTCTACAGCTTATATCAGTACAAATTTGCATTGGAGGATTAAGTGAATGTCTCAGATATGAGCTTGGTCAGTTTGGAGTAAAAACTACATTAATTGAACCAGGAGTAATCAAGACAAACTTTTTTAATTCAATGAAGATTCCAGAATCAAAAATTGATCCTAAATACAAGACATTAACTGAGAACATGCTTGCAGGACTTAAAATGATGGCAGAAATGGGAACTGCGCCATCTCAAGTTGCAGATGTAATAATCAAGGCAATTCATGATGATGAGATTTTGCCACGATACATTGTAGGAACTGATGCTGCAATGTTTTTGGAGGCAAAAAAGACAAAAACAGACCTAGAATTTGAGAAATACATGAGTAATCGAGTTATTTTCTAGTTAATGTCTCACTTGTTCGTTAAATTGATATACACATAAAGTACAGTTTTTGTCAAAGTCCGCAATTTTATGATGAAAGAAAATGAAATGGAAAACGCTACAACATAATGGAATCTTATTTCCTCCTGCCTATGAGGTTCAAGGAATCAAGATAAAGATCAAAGGGGAAGGTATCGAACTTGATCTTAATCAGGAAGAAATGGTATACCAGTGGGCAAAAAAGAAAGACACACCTTATGCTCAAGATAAGGTTTTTCAAAAAAACTTTACTGCAGATTTTGCCAAAACTCTGAATTCTAAATTTAAAAAAATTTCATATGAAGATATTGATTTTTCAAATGCATACAAAATTGTTGACAAAGAAAAAGACCTCAAGGAGATGATGAGCAAGGAGGAAAAGAAAGCACTTGCTGTGAAAAGAAAAGAAACACGAGAAAAATTGAAATCAGAATATGGGATTGCCATCATAGATGGAAATGAAGTTGAAGTTGGAAACTACATGGCAGAACCTCCAGGAATATTCATTGGTAGGGGTGAGCATCCAATTAGAGGAAAATGGAAACCTCGTGTTACTTCAAAAGACGTTACACTAAACTTGGGAAAAGAAGCTAAAGTACCTGAAGGGAAATGGGGAAAAATTGTACATGAACATGATTCAATGTGGTTAGCCAGCTGGATGGATTTTCTCACACAAAAAAGAAAGTATGTGTGGCTTGCAGATAGTTCTGACCTAAAACAAGGCAGAGATAAAGAAAAGTACGAAAAAGCTGTCAAGCTTGAAAAAGAAATTGAAAAAATCAAAAAAGCAATGGTCAAAGATATGAAAGATCCTAAAAAGAGTAATGTTGCTACTGCGTGTTATTTGATTTATAGAACTGCAATGAGAGTTGGAGACGAAAAAGATCCAGATGAAGCAGACACTGTAGGTGCTACAACTCTAAGAAAAGAACACATCAAAATTACTTCAGATGCAATAGAGTTTGACTTTTTGGGAAAAGACAGTGTAAGATGGAAAGAGACTCTAAAGGCAGTTGGTGACGATAAACAATTTCAAGAAAATCTCAAAAAATTAATTGAAAAGAAAAAACCAAATGAGGAGATTTTCCACAATATTACATCAAGAGATGTGAACAAATATTTTTCAGGAATTGTAAAAGGGCTAACTGCCAAAGTGTTTAGAACATACCAAGCAACAACAGTAGTCAAAGACTATCTTGTAGAACATGACAACATCAAAGGAAAAACAGCAAATGAGAAACTATACCACGCAAAAATGGCAAACCTTGTAGCTGCCAAAATGTGTAATCACAAAAGAACCATCCCTAAAACATTTGAGGAGTCATTAGAAAAGAAAAGAGAGACACTTAGAAATGCGCAAAAAGACCAGCCCTCAAAGAAAACTCAAGAAACTCTCAAGAAAGTAGAATCATCTGAACCTAAAACGGATACTCAAAAGAAGAGTAAAGTAAAAAGAATCAAGACATTAAATGAACAAATCAAAAAACAGAAACTAAAACACAAAGATAAAGTAGAGAAATTAAAGTTCCAAATTGATTTATCTGAAAAGACTAGAGATTATAATCTTGGAACATCTCTAAGAAACTACATTGATCCTCGTGTTGTAAAGGCATGGACTGATGAGGTAGGTGCAGATTGGGGAAAATTGTACACAGCTGCACTACAAAAGAAATTCCTCTGGGTCAAAAATGAAAATGTAGAGTGGAAGAATCTAAAGTAAAAGATTTTAGAATCATTTAATTTCCCAAATTTTCATGAACATACTATGCCGGGGTAGCTCAGCCTGGTTAGAGTGCCAGTTCACTTGGTAAACTCTAGCGGTTCTCCAACTAAGGCAATACTCATAATCTGGAGGTCGCGGGTTCAAAACCCGCCCCCGGCATTACAGCCTTTGTTAATATTCTAAATCATTCTATTTTTTGCCAATAACTAAATCCACTTTGTAGTTCAAAGTTGCACGTGAATTAAGTTTCAAGTTCCAAGGGATGTAAGACGGAGTTTTTGTTTTGGATAAAATTTTGAATCCCAAATTACTCAAATTTGTGCGCAGTGTAACTTCATCTATTGGTTTTTTGACAGAATTTTTACCTCTATCAAAATCATACGGATCAGATATAACAAAATAGCCAGATGAAATTTGTGTTGATACATGTTTTAGCAGATCAAGAGGTTCAACTAGTTCTAAAATATTTAATGCAAGTATTAAATCAAATTGCAATTTTCCAAAAACAGGTGATAATGAATCTGCTACAACATAATCAAGATTGTTCTTTGAAGATTTTTTTGCATATCTGAGTGCACTAAATGATCTATCAATTCCAAACACCATATCGTGACAATCAGCCAAAGAAGATGTAATGATTCCAATTGAGCAACCGTACTCCAAGACAAGTTTTGATTTTGTAATAGAAATTAAGGTTTTTTTTTATTACAGAATAGAATTTTGAGCTTTTGTTATTTTGATATATTTTAGACCATCTTTCCTCAAGTGCTGTTCTATCATCATTGGTTTGTTTGGTTTGAGACAATGAGGATTTTAAGAAATTTTTCATTTTTCCAGTGTTAGCTAATCGATAGAGTTTCCACCCAAAACTTTACGAGAAGAAAGGTATTGAGAAAAATTATCCCATAAAATTGGAATTTTCTCAATAATTGGAAATACCAAATTGCATTTTTTGCATTCAAAAATCCCTTCTTCAATTTCTTGATCAACTTTGTATACATCTAATTCTAGTTTAGAACCACATCTAACACATTTCAGGAATTTAGCACTAGATTCTAGCATTTCAGATAACAAATCAATAATTTGTAAACTAATAATTTTTTTGATACAAAAAACCAAGATAATGTTAAATGTAGTATTTTTTGATTTTATGCAAATTGGGAGAATTTCAAGAGTTTGCTGAAGCCCTATTCGGTCAATTATCAGTTGAAATTAATGAGGAAAAAGAGATCACAGAGTTAGCAAACAAAGCCAAAGAAGGTCTAGCAGGCAAAGTACAATTCGAAGAACTGGAAGATATTTCTAAAGAAATTTTTCAAATTTTCAAAGACAAAGTAGAAGACTATCTTGGCGTTAAAGTTCCAGACAACCTACAGTTAAAATTTCCAGAATTAGAAGATTTGAAAAAACTGAAAGGCGACAAAGTCTTTGCTGACAAAGAGGCAAAGGAGTATGTAACAGAATTGTTTAATGCAGTTGCAAAAGAAGATTCAAAAAGAATTGCAGAATTGATGAAACAAGATACCACAAAATATTTGGTATATTCAACATATGCAATTCAATACATCTCTAAAATTACAACAACGTATGGAGATTATCTTGAATCTGTAATTTATCTAAACAAATTCATTTTATCAAAATATCCACAGATAATTCTCTATAAACAAGGAGAGCCGTACGAATCAAGATTTGAAAATGTAAATTCTGGATATAGAGGTGCAGTAAAGATGACAGTATTAGAAGAATTAATTCATTCTGCTCAAGGAAATCTACAGCAGGTAAACAAGGATGCTGCAATGCAGGTAAACAAAATTAACGAAGAACTAGCAAGTATAATTTTATCACTTGACACAGATACAGTCAACAAGCTTTCAGAGTATTGTCAGCTGCAAGCTGTACCAGATAATTTTCCATTTGCAAAAAAAGCAAATCTATTTTTCTTTTTAAACCCAGATCATTTTCTAATCGAACAGATTGGGCCAGATGTTATGACATTTACACATGTGGAGATAGATCCAAAAATTGGAGAATTAATTCCACAACTTTTAGATATTTACAAGAGATGGCTGGTTCCAATTCAACAACACCATGCAGCATTTACTGCTATGGAAGGAATGGCAAGTTTTGCAATTGAAAACATCTTAAAAGATGATAAGGATTTTCAAAATTATCTTACTACATTTATGGGAACAGACTTCTCATCATATCAAGTCAGAAAGAGCATGGGGAAAGACTTTACCAGAGCAGTATATGAAAAACTAGGCAAAGACACATTCAAAAAAATGATTGAAATTCCTCCAAACACTAGAGAACTCAAGGATCCTCAATTATATCTGAAAAAGATGAGTTTGTAATAATTGAAAGAAAAGTTTGATCCATTTGTTGCAGAATGGTTTTCATTTGTTAAAAATCCAAATTTCAACCTAGTTGAAAAATGTCTAAAATTTGCACAGATTTTGGAATATCCAGATCTAGATGTAGATGAATACATTCAGAAAATAAATCGAATAGGAATGTCTCTAAAAGAGTCAATCAATGATGTTAAAAATCCAACATATCTAATTTCAATGTTAAATGAACATTTCTTTGAAAATTTAGGATTTAGTGGGGATGATGATGATTACTTTAATCCAAAGAACAATTTTCTAAATGAAGTTATCGATAAAAAATTAGGCCTGCCAATTACCATCTCAATTCTTTATGTTGAAATTGCAAAGCTTATTGGATTAGATCTTAAAATTGTTGGATTTCCAAGTCATATTCTGGTAAAATATAATGAAGAAATGATTTTAGATCCATTTCATGATGGAGAACTATTAGATGTAGATGACTTGCAAGAAATTCTAGATGTTAATTTTAATGAACAGTTAAAGTTCCAGCCAGAATTTCTTGATGAGATAGAACCAGAACATATTCTTATTAGAATGACTCGTAACTTGAAAAATTCCTATATACAATCATTTGTTTATGACAAAGCACTTCGATGTATTAACATGGTTTTAGCAATGGAACCTGAATCTCCAGAAGATATCAGAGACAAGGGAATTCTAGAAGAGCGATTACATAATTCTGAAGTGGCGTTGAAATATTTGAATAAATATTTAGAAATTAATCCAAACGCAGAAGATATAGATTTTATTTTAGAATTGATAAGAAGTATTAAAACTAAAAATTAGTCAATGATTGATTCTATTTCTCGTCCTTTCTTAATCAATGATATTTCATGACGAGCAATTTTATTTCTTAGTGCTCCTTTGAGAATATCTACTTCACTTCTGAGTAATGCAATTTCATCTTCAAGTTTTGCAACTCTTTCATAGATTGTTTCAGCTTCTGTACTCATAATTATCTATCAATGAAAAATTGTCTTAAATAGTTATTGGTGAATATTTTGATGTGTCGGCTCCAGCTTTTTGAATTATATTTCAAACTCTCCGCGACATTTTTCGCATTTTCCTCTCTCTTTTCCGGGTGGGCCAAGAAGGAATACTTTACCAATTGTATTACATATAGGACACATTCCAGTTGTTGCGTTTTTAGGACCAGTACGAATAATTTTTTGAGTTTTTCTTCGTCCCATTTAAAAAAACTTCCTTTATCGGTCTATTAAGTTTAATTTTTAATGGCGCGGGGAGAGGGATTTGAACCCACGAGTCCTTGCGAACATGAAATTAGCAATCTCACGCCCTACCGAGCTAGGCGACCCCCGCATAAAGATGCCTAGAAGTTATCTGTAAATAAATTCACTCGTCGTCAAATTGGCTATAGTTATTCATGATTTCATCAATTGGAAGTCTTTTTCCACCTACAATTTTGAGATCTACTTGTACCTTTTTGTTAGAAATGGTAAGAATATTGTAGGTATTTTCAAATAATCCACGAAGTCGTTCAGATGAAGCAGTTCCAGCATTAACAACGGTTAATTTTCCAAAATTCCAAGCCCATGGCCTATGTTTGTGTCCACACAAAACCACATCAACTTGAGTATCCAAAACCGTTCTTAGAACATCGCCAGCATCAACAACAGTTAGCTGATCAGAGCCAGTATCAGGAATAGGAATTAAGTGATGATGCATTGCTACAATCTTTATCTTATCTTTGTATTTTTTCATAGTTCTCTCCAACCACAAATTTTGTCGATATCCAACTTCACCATTATTTCTATCAGGTCTAGCAGTTCCAACTGTCACTAAAACAACATCATTATCTAACTCATTAATTGTTTCAAATGGAAAGAATTTTTTGAACAACAAATAACCTGTGTTTCTATAATCATGATTTCCACTAATTGAAATAATTTTTTTTGTTTTAAATTGTTTTAGTAATGATTTACATTTTTCATATTCTTTCATCAGACCTTCATTAGTTAGATCACCCGTGATTACAATCACATCAGGATTTAGTTCGTTTACTTCTTTGACAATTGTTTCAAACACTTCTGGTTGAAACTGAGAGCCTACATGAAGATCTGAGAGCTGTACAATAATCATCGTCTATCAAAATGAAATCAAATAATGTTAATAAATTACCCCTATAGAAAATATAGAAAAAATGGTTTCTTTGACAAGGGTAGAATTAAATACGCTCAATCGGCAAATCACGCTGCAATGGGTAAAAAAGCAGCCGTGATTAATGGAGACGGAACTGGTCCCGAGTTAGTTAATGCAGTGGTTCAGGTTTTAGAAGCGTGTAATACACAAATTGAGCTTATTCGTTGTGAAGCAGGATCAGAGCAATGGGAAAAAAATGGTGGAGCCACATACATTCCTGATTCCACATCAAAAATTATGGATGAAAGTGATGCTTGCTACAAAGGCCCAACTACAACAATACCATCACCTGATGCTCCAAGAAGTGTAGCTGTTTCCACACGACAAAAATTTGAACTATATGCAAATGTTAGACCCATTAAGACATATGACAGACTCTCACCAAACAAAAAACTTGATTTTGTTTGTTTTAGGGAAGCAACTGAAGGATTGTATGCAGGAATTGAGTTTGAGACATCAGAAGATTCTGCTATTGCAATTAGAAAAATTACAAGGAAAGGTTGTAAAAGAATAGTAGATTCTGCATTTGAGTGGGCAAAAAAATATGGATTAAAAAAAGTAACAGCAATTACAAAAAGAAATATTCTAAAAAGAACTGATGGGATTTTTTGGAGTGAGGTAGAGAGAGCAGCAAAAGAAAATCCAGGAATTGAGATTGAAGAATACTATATTGATAATATGACTCAACAATTAGTAAAAAATCCTGAGAGATTCAATAATTCTGTTTTATTAAGCACAAATTTGTTTATGGATATCATTTCAGAATGTGCTTCTGGTAGTATTGGTTCAATTGGAAATGTTTACTCTGCAAATATCGGGGATAATTACGCAATGTTTGAACCAGCACATGGAAGTGCACCAAAATACAAAGGAATGGATAAAGTGAATCCTACTGCTGCAATCTTATCTGGTGCATGGATGGCAGAATATCTTGATGAACCTGAAATTAGGAATGCAATTTTCAAAGCTACAGATGAAGTAATTAATGAAGGAAAATTTGTAACGTATGATATTGGTGGTAATGCTAAATCAAGTGAAATGACTAATGCAATTGCAAAACGTTCTTCGGAACTATTAAAAAAATAATCACTTTTTAGCTTCAACAAGAATTAGTTCTTCAAAGAATAATTTCTTTTTTGCAATAATTTTTGCTGCTAATCCTTCTTTTTTTGTTGCATCAATTAATGCTTGATAATTTGAAAGCGAAGATGTCACAAATAGAAATTTTCCTGCTGTATTTAGGCATGGAATAGCTGATTTTATTATCTTTAGAGGTATTTCAAGTCCTTCTGCACCACCATCTGTTGCAATATCTAAAATTTTATCAGTTGCAAGATAAGGCAGGTTGCAAACAATAAGATCAAATTTAATGCTTAATGCATCTGAACCATTACAGCAAACGAGATTTTTTGTTTTGTAAGTTTGATGTTTTAACACTTTATAGTTAATGTCAGTTCCAACTACAAAAGAAAAGTTTTCAGAGAGTAATTTTGTTAGATATCCAGAACCACTTCCTATATCTAATGCAAAATCTCCAGTTTCATTTTCAATATTATCTACTAGAAAAAAAGTATCCTCGGAAGGAGGATACTCCTCATTTTTCAAGAATTTGGTTTGCAAGGTGAATTATTTCATCTCCTGAAAGATCGTCTATTCGTTTATCTATTACAGTTTCCTTATTGAATTGTTTTAGAATATTTTTAATAGTTTTTCGTCTATATGAAAAAATTTTATTGATTGTTTGAATTAGATCTTTATTCATAGTATTTTTTTTGATTATTTTTAAAAGTACAGAATCAACTTTTGGTGGAGGAGAAAAATTATTTTTTCCCACATTAGAGATTTTTTTAATTTCAAAGGCATGATTCGCAACAATACTCACTGCTTTTCTTTTCTTTGAGGATTTTGAAAATAGTTTATCAGCAAATTCTTTTTGGACCATGATCACACCATGAGAGAAAGAAGTTTGTGCAAGCCATTCTATTGCATCTTTACTCTTAGAGTATGGTAAATTTGATACAAAAATAGAGAAAGAGTCTTTTTTCTTAAAACCATCACCTGATTTTAAGATGAGATTATCAATATCAGAGAATGTGGATTTTGCACTTTTAACAAGTTTTTCATCTACATCAATTGAAATCACTTTATTTGCTTTCTTACAGAGCAAAGGAGTTAAGATTCCCAATCCAGTTCCCAACTCAAATACAACATCTTCTTTTGTGATTTTAGCCTCAGAAACAATCGATTTGGCTATAGAATTTGAATTAAGAAAGTGTTGTCCTAGTCGTTTTCGTTTTATCATCTCTTTACAAAGAGATTCATTCTGCTTTGACCAGAAAGTTCATCCATGATTCGTTCTGAAATGTGTTTTACTGGATCCTTGAATCCAACTCGTTCTTGTAAATCTTGGTAGCTTTCAAACTTTTTCTTTTCTCGTTCTTCAAGCATTGTTTTCATGTAGGTTTTTCCAATTCCAGGAATTAATTCAAGTGCATGAATTCTAGGTGTTAATGGTTGTGCATTGTTTAGATATGCAACAAATTTTGATTCATTGACAGTAACAATATTTTGTATTACAATTTCTAATTCACTTTGAGCTGATGATGAGATATTGTCATAATCCATTTTGCCCAAGACAGATAGAACTTTAGTTCGTCCTTCTTTGCCGATATAGATTTTTTCGCCAATCTCAAATGTTGAATTATCAACTCCAAGAACCTCTAAAAGAGTTAGACGATCTTCTCCAATAGCTGTAACGATTATTCCTTCTCTTCCTCTTACAGTAGTTGATTTTCCTCTAGGAATAAAATCTAAAACATATGCGTATTCTTCATATTTTCTAGGTGGGTTATGTGCCCTATACAAAATAAAATACTCCTAAAAAATTAAGAGTGCTCCTTAATTATCTTGAGTATTTTTTCAAGAGTTTCAGCAAGAATTAGTTTTTTCCAGCCAAATGTAAAAGAACGTAGTTCAGCTAAACTTGTCGGTCTAATGTTTACAATTTCAACAGCTTCATCTTCTGTTAATTCACATTCTTTAATGAGTCGTTTTTTCATTTCTTTTGCATCCTTGAGATCAATTGATACAAATTTTGAAACATAATCATAGGTCCAACGTTGAATTTGGTCCATCTCTTCAACATCTACTTTACCTAAAATTTCTTTAACTTCTACAAGAGAGATTGCTTGTTTCTTTTTTATTTCTTCCATATCTATACTCCGAATGGTTTGATATGATCCAATCTAGTGATTAAGGTTTTTGTTTTATTTCCTAATTTCACATCAAGTGTAATAGCACGTCTACCAACGTTTGTGACAACACCTACTTTGCCATGGTATCGTCTGTGTGGTAATCCTTTGTGCTGTCTTG
>PVMK01114428.1_pt1 | contig 10934 bp, 14 predicted proteins | sample 1853481 | NCBI WGS metagenome assembly PVMK01 (sample SAMN08533507, study PRJNA380276) | Marine sediment metagenome, whole genome shotgun sequencing project. | reverse complement strand
ATGATATCTCGTGGGATGATATTGGAGATGACAGTAAAACATCAGGAGAGAGCGCTTTCTCCTGATGAATCTTTAGCAGGAGCCGAAGCGCTTTCTCCTGATGTTTTACTATCATCTCCAATATCATCCCACGAGATATCATCAAGGCCGTCATCAGCGCCTTTTATGCTGTTATCAATGTTATCATCCTTAGGCATATCAAATTACCTCCTGTCTTCTAATTTTGAAATTTGAATAGCGTTATTGCTGTGATATGTCCCAGGGCAAACCGCTAAATTTTTTAACACCTTCAACAAGCAGATCAAGATCATCCTCAATAAATTTATTTAGAGGAAATCACATCACCAACTGACAGATTAATCAGTTCATTTGCGGTCAGCTGTGTTTTACCAAGATGAACATTTAAATCAACCGGAACACTATTAATAAGTTCTTTTATTGTCTTGGTCCAGAAAGGGATCTTTATTTACTTCTCTCAACTTCAAAATCTCCCATTAATTTTTCTTTTATCGGCTCAAGATTTGAAAACGGAATGCATAAGGTTATCATTCCGGAAACATTTTCTATCTCTACATTAAAAGTAATTGTTATTACAAGTTCGTTCGGAGGAACAATTATTGCAAATGCAGGATTCACCTCCGACCTTTGATACACCGCCTTTAACGGGACAAATGATTCCCAGGCCTTGCTCCACTCATCAAATATTTCCTGGGAAATTTTTCTTATGACCGTATTTTCAATTGAGGTGAATTCCCTTCCTTCAATTTTGGCCTTAGTGGAACCCACCACCGCCAAACAGCACATCAACAAAATAAAATATCAAAGCAGAATCAATAAGAAGAAGGTTAAGCCCTCTTAAAGGTTCCATCCCGAATATATTAATATTTGCAGGCACAGAATCACTCTTAAAAAATCATCGAACCTTTATCACATCAGTTGATTCCAAGAAACTTCTGCTAGCTTTCTAATGGTGTTTGAAAGGGTTATTCTGTAAGACCTTTAAAAACTTATCAGTTATAACAACAAGCTTTCGCAGTCTAACTGCCTTATGAGGTCTTCGATAGATCATATGCAATAGCGCTTTCGTTCCTCCTCAGGAACAATACCCTGCTCGATTTCAACGTCACCTCCTGAAATTCCCTTTAATAATGCATCAACCTCTTCCTGGCTAAGTATCTGGCTCATTTTAATTCCTTTAATTCCTTTGAATAATTTTTATTGAACAACAAAAGTTTGTAAAATAAAGATTTTGAATAACTCCCGTTGATAGGAACCTGTTAAGTCTGGTAATTATTTCATTTTTCAGCATAAGCTTACCTTCAGCAGTTTGTATGGATTCAAATGACTTTGTTGCCAAAAGTAAAAGTATACAGTCTTTTATCAGCGGCATCTTATTTTCTACTTCAGTCTGAACACCCTCCCTGTCAAATTCAAGGGTAATTTCAATCTTTAAATAATTTCTTCCACCGTCGCCGGATAAATTTACAATGAAAGGATCAAGCGGCATTATAGGTCCAAGCTTATCCATCCCTTCTTTTTCCCAACATCACCTTCATCTCCAGCATTTTTCTCTTCAGCAACTTCACTTTTATCATCAGATTTCATATTTTTGAGTACCAGAAATGCTGCTGCACCCCGCCGCCGATAACAAGCCCGGCAATAAGCAGTATAATAATTAAAAGTTTACTTGATTTTTTTGCCGGTTTTTCTTCAGCAACTTCTTCTTTTACTTCTTTTTCTTCATCAGCCATATCAGGTCCTTTTAAATAAAATAATCAATTATGATTTAGTAAAAATAAGTTCAATTCTTCTGTTTTCCGACCTGTTTTCTTCAGTATCATTATTTTTAACAGGCAGAGAATCCGCAAAACCTGTAACATAAAATTTATCAGGGGTAACTAAAACTTTATTAACATAAAAATCGAGCACATTAAGTGCTCTTATCATTGACAGCTCCCAGTTAGATGCGAACAACTTTTTATTTACCGGTGTTGAGTCGGTATGCCCTTCAATTGATATTTTCAACGATGTCTTTCTTATTATTAATGCAATCTTACCTAAAGTAATATAAGAGCTCTGCTTAACCTTTGCGCTTCCCGGAGAAAAAAGAACTTTCTCATTTAACCTTAAAACAATACCTCGTTCTCTTTTAATTACAGTTATTCCAGGCTCGAAAAAGTTTTCATCAATCAGTTTTTCAAATTGATTAAAAATTATCTCCTGTTCATTATACTCTTTTTTCCCTTCCTGCTTTAATACGGTAAAATCTTTTAATAGCAGTTCAGGCGGTATTTCAACAGCAACAAAATCCTTTATCTGAATTCCTTTTTTTCCCGGTTTCTTAATTATTCTAATAATATTTTCTTTACTACCCATATCATCAAGGCTAAAGAGCAGCTCAAATATGGGATCCGGCTCTGCTTTTCCAAATTCCATAACACCGAGAGCATCAATCAACTCAGCCTGCAGATCTTTTATCTTTGCAGCATTTAATGAACTCATGCTTAAAATCAGGACAAAAAATGTTAAGAGCAGGGTCATCAGATCATTGAAAGTACATAACCACTTGGCGGGATTTTCGTATGGAATTATTTTGATGTTTTTCTTTGCCATTGTATTTTTTTAAATTATTTACTTAGATCCCATATTCTAAAACTGGGCGGAGAATCTCTTAACAGCTTGCCGCCGCTATAAACATAGTCACCGGAGAGTGATATAATAATATCAACTCTTTCATTTCTTTTCCTGTCTTCCTCCAAATTATTTGATACGAAAGGACGATTTGGACCGTAACCAACAGCAGATAACCTCTCTGAAGGAATATCACCCTCTTCCTGCAGATACTTTAAGACCTTAACCGCACGCATGGCAGAGAGCTTAAAGTTTAAGGTATTATCTAAAGGATCAACAACAGTATTATCAGTATGACCTTCAATTCTTATTGGCATTGGAACATCTTTTAGAATTTTTGCCAGCTCAGAAAGATTTTTCTTTGACTGCTGAGTTATTTCGAAAGAATTTTCCTTAAACAGCACTGTATTAAGCATGGAAACATTAACAAATTTGTTATTACTTTTAACTGAGACTTTATCCTCAAGCATCTTTCCCCTGAGAAACGTATAAATAGGCGCTGCAATTTTTTCTTCCTGCTGACTAACCTTATCAGGAGATGGAATTAAAACAGTAATACCTTTTTCAAACATTACACCCCCGCTGAAAATATTTAATGCGGACTTAAAACTCCTTGATATCGCAACCATTTTACCCTGGACAGGAGTTGCCATGGAACACAGCATAACAAAAAAAGCGACGAGAATTATGGATAATGAACAAAAGACAATCTGCCAATCGCCGCTGGGTGCTCCTTCCTGGATCTTTTTTATTCGGGCCAAATCTTATCTTCCCCCTTCTGCAGTTACGGCTGCTCTTTTTTTAGGCTCAATAAAAGCTATAAGTTTCTGCTCAACAATTCTGGGGTTATCGCCGGACTGAATTGCTTTTATCCCTTCAGCCATAAGTGTTTTTTGTAGGACTTCTTCCCCGCTTCTTGCTTTTAATTTGCCGGCAAAAGGAAGAAAAATAAGGTTGGCAAGTACAACACCATAAAATGTTGTTAAGAGTGCCACTGCCATTGCCGGCCCGATAGAACTCGGATCGTCCATCTGCTGAAGCATCTGAACAAGACCGATAAGTGTTCCCATCATTCCCATGGCAGGTGCGAAGGTTGCCATGGTTGAAAATATTTCCGCACCAAACTTATGCCTGCTTTCCAGCTGCTCGATCTCAATGTCCAGGATATCTCCAATTACCTGGGGCTCAAGACCGTCAATTGCCAGGTTTATACCCTTAACCAGAAAAGGCTCATCAAGATCTTTTGTAAGGGACTGAAGTGCAAGAATACCTTCCCTTCTTGCTACTCTTGAAAATTCAACCAGGTTTTTTATAACGACTGCAGATGATCCTGCCTTATGAAAAAAACAGTTTTTAGTAACTCCCATAACGCTCATCATGGCACTAAGAGGATAGTTCATGAGCGTAACACCGAAAGTTCCTCCAACAACAATCATCAGAGACGGTATATTAACAAACCACATAAAACCACCGCCCATAAAGATCGCGATCAGTACCAATCCAAAACCTGTTATTGCGCCAACAATTGTTGCGATATCCATCTATTTCTCCTGAAATCCGGTTTATTTTAATTACTTTTGAGCAAGTTATATGCCAATGAATAAATTTTAGAATTTAAGTTAAAATAATTTAATTTTATTATATATTTGATAATAATGATGATATTTCAACACCTTATTAAGCCGTTCAAGTTTTCAATTCACTGCCAAAATATATTAATATTAATTATTATTTTTATTATTATAATTTGATTTATTCTAATTTCTAACTAAATAGACCATTTAGATACTAACCATTAAAATGTCAAACCCAATGAGAATTAGTTGGAATTTTGACACAAGTTTTAAAACATTAGAATTAATGAACATTTAGTGATGGACCCCGCCTAAAAAGCGGGGAGCATCCCGGTAATTAAGATTGATTTCCTGGGTTGTATCGCTCGACCCCGCCCTGTGGGCGGGACTTTCGCAAAACACTCCGGTCAGGTTTAAATTGCAAAAAAAACAAATTTCAGCTTATCCGTTCAGTACATGGATAGTAATAAAAAAATAATATCTTATTACCCGTACATATTCAAGAAAATGGAGCATAAGATATAATTTTTTTTTAATATCTTTACTTAATATGAACATCAGGAATTAGTGAATTAATATGCCTGAATGGGTGTTAGTCAAGGCAGATTTCTGAAGAAAATAGATTTAGAGAATTATTTGGATATGAAGAAACGTATGGAAGTGTAGAGTTCTGGCAAAAAAACAGGGGGGGGAGGAAGTGAAAGTTCAGGGATGAAACATTCACCTCATTCCCCTGTTTTTTTTAAATCGATTAACGTTTCAGAGCAATCAACTCAGAAAGCATTTGATCAGTAGTCGTGATAATTTTTGAATTCGCCTGAAAACCTCTCTGCTGAATAATCATGTTGACAAATTCCGTTGAAAGATCCACATTTGACTGCTCAAGTGAGTTGGTGAAATTCTTCCAGTACCTGAAGCTCCCGGTCAGCGGTTACAGGACACCAGAGGCATTTGTCGCTGCATAATTATTACCCCCCTCTCTGCTTAGGCCCCAGGGATTTGTAAAGTTTGCCAGAGCAACCTGTGCAAGATAAAGGACCTGCCCATTAGAGTAGTTACCGGTTATTTTGCCATCCGGGTCAACGGCACACGTCCTGGAGATAGCCTGAGCCGTAACCGTCCTGAGTCTGATAAATGGTTGAAGAAGCGCGCTAAACTGTGTTGTAACATTTGTGCCGCTGTCAAAACCAAAATCTATGTCCATCGGCTGTCCGGGAGCTGCGCGGCAAAATCAAAACCGCCGCTGTCGGGTTAAATATGTATTTGACCCGTCTGATTAGTCAGGACACCCGAATTGTTAAAGGTTAACTGACCCCGGGCCTGAGCCTCCGGCTCGCCACTTTGCTGTATCTCCAGCCGGCACATAAGCAAACCATTCCCAGGTAGCCACTGTCAGTTCAGTTGCTTTTCTAAAGTATATACTTACGTGTGCGCGGCACCCAGAGAATCATAGACTGAAAGTGAGGTTGAATAGTTTGAGGTGTCATCCGGCTCTTCTACCTGAAAACCGGTGCCGTTATTTAATGTAAAATCAGTTATTCCAAGGGTCTCGGAAACGAGTGGATTCGAAGCTGGCGTACCATTCAGCTGGACGAGCCTTCCGACCCAAGTCTGCTTGACTCAATTCTAAAATTACCTTCTACGGCATCATAAGCAACCTCTACCCTGCCCGGTTCAGCATTGATTGAAAGCGCGTCATTAATAGCTGTTTCAAGTTGATTGGCCAGTGCTTCTCCAGTATATACACCTGCTCAATGGTGACATTAACAGGTCCGCCGGTAGAACCATCCACAGTGATCTGCAGTGAATCATTCTGTGAGGCAATAATATTAAAGGCAGTTTCATTGGGGCCGAAAACCGGCCCGCCACCTGCTGGAAAGTCCTGTGTTGTCCCTGGTCAAAGCCGAGGATCTCAGCAGCAGTTGAGCGTGCCCCAGTCGATTGTAATAGCACCACCTGCATCGTTTTCAATAGAAAAGAGGTCCTGTTGCTCCTTCCAGATAAAGGACTTCAACTGTCGGTACCCGAGATTAGCGGTTAATTCAGCTGCGATCTCTTCACCGGTATGGTAGTCCAGCGCTCAAGCAACAGGGTGTCCCACCAGGACGGGTAGTACCTCCTGCATCTATGATCATTTGACACCCGATCAATATAAAAACTGCTTTGTTACCGAGCCAGCTGACTCGGTAAACCCGCCGCTTGTAAACCGCTGCCTTCTGTTACGCTCGTCATATTCAGAGATTCTCACTGTGGTAAGAAAGTTGTTCGTGCCGGGATCAAGATCGATTTGCGTGCCGGTTCCACGGCTGCTTGATGTAATTCTGAAAACTTTTTCAAAAGGATTTGTTTGGTCGTAGCGCACGTCAACGGATACACCTTCGCTCGCAAGCGCGTTATTTATACTTTCCTCCATTTTGGACGCAAGTTCATCACCTGTATAATTACCCTGGTCGATTCTAACCAAAACCGGCTGGCCAGTGATGGGGTTATTATCAACAGTGATTTCAAAAGTATCATTCACCCCTGATTCAACATAAAATTCCCTTGGCTCATCTGTATAATTCGGAACGCCTGGGTCAATAACAATCTGACCAGTAATACCTAAAACATTATTTGCAGAACCTGAATTCTCAATAGTAACACCGCCTGGGGTAGTAATCTCAAAAGTGTTTGGAGTAGCACCTGCAGTTGAGTTATATACAACAGAATAAATCCCTGGTACTCCTGCATTTAATGCTTGTTCAATTGCATTGGCAACTTCAGCGGCGCTGTAAACCCTGCCTTCCTCAAGTCCGCCTTCATTTATGAGTGAAACGTACAGTTGCACCGCCATTTAAAACCAGTCTCGTCGTTTGTGCCACTTACAAAAATAAAACCCGATGTACTGTTTTGACCGGACTCAACAGAAGCCCCTGTATCAAGTATTTCCGCTGCTGAATCCAGGTTTGCAGAAATATCAATCTCGCTGGTTGCGTTTGGATGCTGATGAGTCGACAGGAATCACTATATCAGTCGATCGACACTATTTGCTCCAGTAATAGGGATCAAGCAGCCCAGCCCTGCACCCTCAGGTCTGCCGGGTTTACCAGGTAGCCGTCTGCATCAAAGCTGAAATGACCCGCACGGGTATAGTAAATACCGCTGTCTGGACCTTCTAACCATGAAAAAACCTTTACCCGCCCGATTGCCATATCAGTTGGTTCACTGGTAGCTTTCAAAGGACCCTTGTGAAAAATTGGCATCAACCGAACTCAGGGCAACTCCCCGGCCGACCTGCGAGGTCCCTGAAGCGCCTGCTACACTTTGGGCCAGTACTGTTTCAAATGTTGACCGTGAGCTCTTAAAACCCTATGGTATTTACATTGGCGATATTATCGCCGATAACGGCCATTGAATTACCAAGGGTGTTCAGTCCGCTGACACCTGAAAATAGAGCGCTGGATATTCCCATTATTTTTCCTCCTTGAAATTACTAAATTAATTTCCTTATTAATTTATTTGCTGTAATCCTTACAGCATTTTTACTCTATAATAAAAACGGCGCGATCCTGACTGCCGCAGCACCGATACCTTTCACTGTATTACCAAGACCTTCTACCAGGTTAAATAAACTTCCTTTCTGTTTTACCTCGATAATATCTGACGCGGGTATTTTAACTCCGGCGACATTGAGATAGGTATGACCCTCTTCTGTATTAACGCCGACAACTTCACCGGAAATAACTGTTGTTGCTTCTATTGCCTTTCTGCCGGCGTTATAGGCATCTATCTTAAATGAATATTCACCTGCAGGAAGCACAGCGCCCAATTCACTTTCTCTTCTACCGTCCCAAACCGCATAATTCATGCCTTCATCTGTGCCGGAACTTTCAAAAGTTCTCATGAGCTTTCCATGGTCATCATAAACACTTACAGTTACATTGGCAGCATCATCTGCCAGCTCATAACCCACTTTCGGCTCATTTTCCGTATCCCAGTAAATCTTATCTCCGGATGCGATTACATCTTTTCCAATAAGATCATAAGGATTGCTCACTGCGTTATTTGAAGCTGTTTCTGTTTTACCTCTTATTTCAATGATGTCACCGATTGGAATCTTCTGGTCATTAATTAAGACATAGCCCACTCCTTCAATAAAGGTTATGCCGTCCACAACACCTGTTGAATAACTTGTTGCACCAATCTTGTTCTTATTTTCATCTGCCGCGTATACTTCATAAGTATAATTGCCTTCAGTCATGTAATTTCCGTTTGAGTCCTTACCATACCAGGCTGAGCTCTGTTCGCCGCTTTCCATAGAGCCGTATTTTATCGTGTCTACAAACTTTCCGGTTTCATCATAAATATTTATATTTACATTACTGGCCTTGTTATTAAGATTAAAATTAATATTGGCAGCGTTTCTACCGTCAAAATGAATATTGTTACCGCTTGTGACAACTTCTTTACCTATGAAACTTATTGCCTGTGAATTGTTGATCGAAGCCATATAAAGCTGCAGATAACCCAGATTTTTATTCATGCTCTGGAGCTGTTCAAGGCTTGAAAATTCAGCAAGCTGGCTTGTAAACTCTGTGTTTTCCATGGGATTTAACGGGTCCTGATACTTCATCTGGGCTGTCAGGAGCTTCATAAACATATTCTGCAGCATCATTTGCACTTTGACTCTGGGTCGTATTATTAAGTCTGTATCGTTTACAACCGGGGCAATTATTGACATTTTCTACCTTTTATTTTAAAGAATTTATTAATTAAACAAAAAGATCCAGGTTCTCACTCTTGTCTGAAATGATTACCTTTGGAACATCCTCAGGATTTCCTGTTCCAGGGGTATCTTTAAACTGTTTTAAAATTTTGCTTTTGCATCTGTGAATTTTTGTGTTCACGGAGTTGCGAGGCAAAATTATTTTCCTCATTACCCACAAAAACAGACACTTTATCAATTTCGATGTTATTGCCTTCAAGCGCAGTTTTAAGCTGGTTGATATTTGATTCCAGAATATTTTTAGCCTGCACTGAATCCGCGACAATTATTGCCTGCAGCTGATTATTTTTCATGGACAGGTTAACATTTACCTGACCAAGAGCCGGCGGATTAAGCCGGATAGTTACCCTTGATTCACCTTTGCTAAGTGAATAATTTATCTTTTCTGAAACCTGCTTTAAAATTGATGAGTAATTAGCAGGCGTATTGGTGTTTGCAGGCGCTGCAGTTTCAGATTTGATGACCTGGACATTGTTTAAGCTGAAAGGACTATTGAAATTATTATTGTTTCCAGAGTTATTATTGTTTCCAGGGTTATTAGATTATCTTTTCTAAAATATCTGTTATTAGAATTATCTGTTAAAAGTTCCTTATATAAACCGTTTCCAACTGTAAGACGGCTGAACTTTCGCTGATTCCTGATTGAGCACTGCAAGATTTTTTGCAAGGGCAGCTATTCCTGTCTTACCCTTTATTTTCCTTAAGCGCATCCGCATAATTTAGTACGGCTGAAACAAACTTTCTATCTACTGAAGAATCAGAGGTAAAAAGTTTCTGCAGACTTTCTCTATTCTGGAGGAGATTTTCCATGTTTTTTCTCAGGTCTCTGAGATCACCATTTGAAATTATCTCATTTGAGAGAAGGTTCGCAGTTGCCGCATCTCCGCCTTTCTGAGATTTATTACCCATCAGCTGATCAATTGTTGTCCAGAAGGTCTTTTTAACCTTGTCAATATCATCATATCCTTCAAAAAGGCCTTCATTTGTTATTGTAAAATTTTGAGTCAGGTCATTGTCAATTTGCTGCAGCTTTCCCTTTACCGATTCAAAAACAGCCAGTAATCCCTTAATATTTTCCTGACTTTGATTTGATTCTTCTGTCGGCAAATTACCATTTAATTTGTTTTCCAGAACCTGATCAATTTCCTTTACAATCTTATCAAGGCCTGCAATGAGCTTCTTAATTTTCAGCTGGAGGGGTTCTTCCATCCCAGAATCAATGGATAATCCCATTGTCTGCAGCTCGGAATTATTTCCCTCAAGAAGTGCCGCCTGCAGTTCTTCTTGAGAAAAATCTTTATTTGCAATCAGTTGTAAAAATGATATTTCGTCCTCAGAAAGTGATCTCCCAAGCAGTTCTTCAAGCGCAGCAATATCAAGTTCATTGTCATTTGTTTCTAATAGCCTGGAAATTTTATTAATTATTCCACTTAAGGTACCCAGATTTTCTTTCAGGCCGATATGTGAGGTTGTTCCCTTATTAGTTAAAGGTCCGGCATGTTTGGATTTGGTGATATTTGTACCTGTACCAAGCAGTCCCTGGAGGATAGACTCAAAACTGTTATCTGAGTCAGTTTTTTGAGGTGTGGATTTCGCGCCAACAAGCTTTAGATCATTAATTTTTAGCGCATCAATCAGAATATTTTCCATTACGGCCTTTGCTCTGCTTTTTATATGTTGAAAGACTTATGAGCAAAGGCTGTGCCATATTAATTAGATATTTTAATTTCGAAGATATTTCAAACAGTTATGAGGAGATTATGTTACGCGGGATGAACTGCAATTTTTAGATATAAGGCAAAAAATACTTCTGTAATAGGTAAGAAATGCATCCAGAAAAGACAAGATGTCCCTGCTTAAAACCAGTATATTTATTAATGTCAGACAGTAAATTTAAATACGCTATTTCAGTGCCTCTATTTTAAAATTGGGATTTATCTCTGCAAACCAATCAGAATATTTTC
>PVMK01128532.1_pt1 | contig 10938 bp, 13 predicted proteins | sample 1853481 | NCBI WGS metagenome assembly PVMK01 (sample SAMN08533507, study PRJNA380276) | Marine sediment metagenome, whole genome shotgun sequencing project. | reverse complement strand
TGGTGTTGTTTCGGCATTAGCGTTCATTTGGGTTCTTGACTTAATTTTATGGTAAGCAGTGAGCAGTAAGCGGTAAACAATGCATCTGTTTGACTAATTTTCTAATTAACCAATCTCCCTTCTGACCTCCGATCTCTGTCTACTTGCTCTATGCCAACAGTGAAGGGCTTATCCCTTCAGGATTTATACCGTCGTCAGTTACCAGAATCTCCTTATTTCCGAATATCTCAAGATATCCCTTAAGATTGTATAATTTAAGACAAATGACGATATCCTCCAGATCGTTATCGCTGACGAATTCACTGACGATACCTATAGTATGTTTTGTTTTGCCAGTGGGAGCAACAACACGAAACACATGTCTGCTCGATTTGGAATCCCACATGTTCTCAATAACACATTCGGGGAAAAACTTTTTGAGGTAGTCCTTAATTCCTGACAGTTTGTCCTTTTCTTCCATCCAGTCGCCTCCTAAATCAAAGGATTCAGTAGTAATTTGTCGACTCGAGAATTCGTTAGATCGTCAGATCATAAATGATAAATGCTAAACGGTAAACGGCAATCTGTGAATAACTGACCTCTTTGACTAATTTTCTAATTAACAATCTGTCTTCTGTCCTGTATCCCTCGTCTCGCCAGTCTCGCCTTTCTCGCCAGCGAACGTAGTGAGCTCCATGCTCTATACCCTCTACCCCTCGTCTCGCCGCGTCTCCGTGTCCCCGTGCCTCCGCGTCGTTTCTCTCCTACCCTCTGTCCTTTTCCCTCTGCCTGCTGCCCGCTGCAATCTGCCAGCTGTCTTTCCCTATGCTTTCCTACATATTGACCTGTTCACTTGGAGCCGTTATATAAATAAGGGCCATCATAAATGACCTCGAAAGAGAAGAAGAGGCTTCAGGGTATGGAAAGAAAAGGCTGGTCAGCAAAGATTGTGCTGCGGTACGCGCTGCTCCAGATACCCTTCACAGCCTTGGTTGTTGTTGTCTTGATCTTGATGCGAAAATGGGTAGACCTCCCCATCTGGTTTGTCTGTGCTCTGGTCGTTCTCTTGGTAATAAAAGACATAGCTCTGTATCCCTTTGTCTGGCGGGCCTATGACCCGGACAGTCCGGCACTGACAAATCGGATGGAGGGAGCACGGGGCATAGCCATTGAAGACTTACACCCTACGGGTTATGTCGAAATTGGGGCCGAACGATGGCAGGCAGAGGTGATTGGTGGCGGTCCCTCAATCAGGCGTGGACAACGCGTAAAAGTACATGGAATCCGCGGGCTCACCCTGCTGGTTCAAGTCGACACGGAAAACTAGGGTAATCTTCCGAGTTCACCGCGTGAAGCGTCCTGAGCCTGCCGAATGGGTCGAAGGGCTCACCTCTTTAGATAGTTGGCTTGACAACGGTATTTGTTTGATTAAGTTATCTGAATGAAAGGGTAGCCCACTAAGGATACAGGGTGTTGTCATGTCAATGTATTTTTATGATGATACTGATGATTGGCCAGAATATAAAATCATCAAAGATGTCATTCATCGGCTGGAAATGGCACATCTCGAGATCAGCAAAGAAATACAAGAAGCTGAGTCTGCCTTTATATCTAATCCTGCAAACGAGGATGCAAAAGCCAAGATAGATGGGTTTAAGAAGAAACTGAAAGAGATTGAAAAAAGACTCAACGAATCTCTTAGCATGTACCGATAGAGGTTAGATTATGGGCGTCCCTTCTGTTCCTGCCTTGTAAAATCCGCAATCAATCCAGTAGCCAGTAGGCATTTGTCGATTAGGAAATTCGTCAACTTGTTAAATCGTAAACGGTAAGCAGTGAGCAGTAAGCGGTAAACAATTCATCTGTTTGACTAATTTTCTAATTCTCTAATTTTCTAATTAATCAACCTGCCTTCTGACCTCCGACCTCTGACCACTTTCCCTCTTCGGCATGGTTTACAAAAATACAGTCAACGTGATAGAAGTCACCTCTGATGGATATAGGTAACTTTGGGCTTCAGGTTGACCTTAATGGAGTTTCGCTTTGGAGAATAAAAAGAAAGTGAGGTAGAGCCATGCAGGATTGGACGCCCTTCGTACAAAGCGTGTTGTTAGTTTGCTTAGGTTGGCTTTTAAGTGGGTTACGGCCTTGGTTGCAAAAGGCTAAGACAAGAAAAGCAAATTGGCTTGCAATGAAAACTGAAGTGTCGATATGGAAAAGAAAGGCAGATCAATTTAAGGAGGAGCAAATTCTAGGTCCGCTATATCGTTTGCCCATTATTAATTTTTGGAATTCGCTCATGAATCTTATAGGGAGTGGCTTTGATAAGGCTGACCAAATTGACCGACTTTCTGATTTCTTTCTTAATGCAAATGGCTTCAATCGTGGCTTAGACAATATAGATTCCTACATAAAAGCTGGGTTTAAGGAAGATGCAGATGAAATCAATAGAGAAAACACGCGCAATCGAGTGTACGCCAATGAAATTATTCGTCTCTATCCAAATGTGATTGAAATTCTCGACAAACAGGTGTGACGATTATAATGAAAAGGAAATTGAGGCGGATGCGAAGGGTAGCATGGCTTTAGTTTTCTGCAAAACTTAGCGCCTTTTGCGCCACTCATTTCTGCCGTTATGACCCGATAGTCAAGATGTATTCAAAGGAGAAATAGTATGAAGTACGTTTTTACACTTTTTATTATGCTGCTTGTTGCAGCCACTGCCAATGCCGCTGGGACGTTCGTTTCGTATGAGGTTAATGGAGAACCTTATGAGGGATATTTTATCAGCCCTTCTCCCGATGCCGCACTGGTACTGCTTATCCATGACTGGGACGGTCTGACTGATTATGAAGTGAAACGTGCCAACATGTTAGCTGATATGGGGTATGCGGTTTTTGCTGCCGACTTGTTTGGTGCCGGAGTTAGACCAACAGAGGTAAAGGATAAACGCCAGCACACCGGTGAATTGTATAAAGACCGTGATAAAATGCGCGCCTTGTTACAAGCTGCACTGAAAACTGCAAAATCTAAAGGTGCCAATGTCCATAATACTGTGGCAATGGGATACTGCTTTGGTGGAGCTGCCGTACTTGAGTTCGCCAGGTCAGGGGCAGACTTGAAAGGCTTTGTCACCTTTCATGGAGGATTGCGTACACCTGCTGGTCAAGACTACTCCAAAACGAAGGGGAAATTGCTAATTCTGCATGGCACAGCAGACACAAACATTACCATGGATCAGTTTGCCAAGCTTGCCATTGAGTTGGAGGAAAAAGGTGTTTCACACGAAATGATTACCTACGGTGGAGCACCACATGCCTTTACTGTGTTTGGTTCCAACCGCTATAGAGAAGAGGCTGATAAAAAATCATGGAAACGTTTTACGGCATTTCTTACCGAGACGCTTAACTGATAAATCTAAGTAAGCGGCAAACGGTGAACCGTAACCGATTATACTATTTGACCAATTCCCCAATTCCCCAATTCTCTAATTTTCTAATAAACCTATCCTGCTCCTGCTCATCTGCTGAGGATGGCAGTTAGATTGTGGCTTTTAGGAAGTCTGTTATGGTCTCTTCCTCTATTGCTATGATAGAAGCTAGTGAATTTTGACTTGCGCCAATATTGACAATATCGCCATGTTTAAGCTTGGCACAAATTACTTGCATACCATTCACTGCTGTGCCTTGCTTGCTACCTTCGTCACCAACGAACAACTCGTCTCCCCATCGTGCAATGCGAGCATGCCTGCGTGAAACGTGTGGATCATCAACCATAATATGGTTCTCGGCACCGCGCCCAATAAATCGAATATCTCCATTTCGGAGGCTGTATTCCCTAATGGTGAAGTTTTGGAATCTTAATTCAAGCTTAAACATGCTTTTCCTCAATTCCTTTTACCAGACCGCAGTTCAAACATTTGCAACTCTCATGCCCGCCTGCCATGGATTTTGATTTACTAGCAGCATAGATCAATCATGCTCTCCCCTCTGATTTAGCGATGCAAGCCCGATGCCAATAAAAAAGCGGAGCCGAAGCTCCGCCTGGTTTTTAAAGAATGAATAATATATTCACATTGCCCCTAGATATAGTAAGTGCTTCTGAAAGGGCAGCCGCTACTTCGGGTTTGCGGCTATATACTCGGAGATAAACTTATCTATCAGCGCTTGTTCCTGTTGTCTGACATCAGATAATGAAGGAGTCACACCAAATTTTCCCGTAGTCCATGTGCTCGTAAAAACCTCCATACCAGGATGTCTCACCAAACCCACTGTCTCCCGCAACTCGACGCGAATGTGCGCTGCATAATCTCCTGTAGAAGTGCCCAAAACCTTGACCATTATGTAAAGTTGGGGGCTTCCTGGCGTTCCCATTGATTCTTCTTCTGATTGCACCTTAATCCCAGCCATCTTAAGTTTTAACTCAGCATCCGTTCTTAAATGGTCTGTAGTTAGGCCGGCCCTTTCAGCTATAAAATCTAGATCTTCAACATCTACGAACACCTCTTTGAGGCCACGAAGAACGGGAATTTCAGCATCACCAGCACGGATTGTAGTAGCTATCCCACCAGACAAGCTAATGGTTAAGACCAGAGCCACTATTAAGCTACACTGCTTTCCCCTCATTTCCTCCCCCTCTCCCTTCTCTGTACGGCTTCCCTGCCCCCAATCTGGATTGCAAAGGTTTATATTAAGCCCCTTGATTTAAACCCTAACGTTGCATACCCAAACCGACAAATATTGCTGCGAGTAGATCTGATGGAAACACATCCTCATACAGAGCATACGTCTTCACAATGGAGGAGACAGAGCGGTCCGGCGGCTCAAGCCCGCATATTTCATGAATTGACGTTACGAGACAGTGGAGATGCGCTTGCTACCGAGCAACCGCAGGAACTCGGACCCGAGGCGTACTTGAACAGTACGTCGCAGGGTTTGAGGTCCGAGGACGCCCGGGGGGAAGATCATATCCGCTGTCGCAGTAGACCATTCATGAAATATGCGGGCTAATCTTTAACGAGAAGCTTCACATTATGGATAAGTTCTTCTGGCTCGACGGGCTTTTCCATGAAGATATCCGCATGAATCCAGTCCAGATCCTCATCTAGCGCTCGGCCATACCCCTTTTCCACCGGCGGCCTGGCAGAAACGATGAGTATAGGCACTCCGAAAACGCCATCGTTTTTCTTGACTTCGGTGGCAAAGTTTAGCCCCTCATCCATAGTTTCCATCATGATGTCGAGGATGAGTAGATCCGGTCGAGTGTCAACAAAGAGCTGGTGGCCTTTGCGAGTATCCAGGGCAGTAAAAACCTGATAGCCGTTCTGGGAGAGAATGTGGCTCATCGCATCACAAATTTCCGGATCATCATCGATGATAACAATTTTTTTTGCGCTCATGGATGGATCCCTCCTTGCCCAAGTCCAGGGCCTACTAATGTTACGCTTCAAAAAGTTTTCTCTGGGTTAATATGAAGATAGGCTAGACAGATGGGGCGATGTTGAGGCAAGAGATAGGCCCCAAAGGATAGAAAATCCGGACAGCGCAGTGATTTTTACCTTAACATAAAGAAGGCTCCTTCTGTCAAGCTAAAAAACCACGATCTTGGTAGGGAATGACATGAGTAACTCGTCGATTCGTCAAATAGTCAACTGGTCAAATCGTAGAAATCATAAAAAGCGTAGAAGTCGTAAAAGTCGTCAAGGCAGCTCATAGAAACAGATCTCCCGGATAACGAATAACTAATAACGGATAACGATACTGCCTCCTGCCCGCTGCTTTCTGCCAGCTTTCTTTCCCTCTGCTCTATGCTCCTTAACACTATATATTGGGCAGATTCAAGCGCAGGTACCCCATTTGGCATAATAATTGCTGCTCAGCTGATTAGGAGGATTAAAATGGTGCAAATGGGTATTTGGCATTATTGCCTGACTTCCCATGAGTTAGAAATGAATACCTTGCGCAAAACAAAAGCAAATGAAGCCCGTCTTTCAGGGGGAGAGATTCGGATTGCTGTTGGTCTTCGACTTTACGAAATGTTCTGTGCTGATTGTAATCGTGTATTGATAGAAGAGGATCCGCACCTTATGAGATTGCAGTGCACAGAGTGCAAGCGCATTTACGCTTACAGGCTTCACCCTGAGGAAGAAGAATATATTTTTCAAGTGTCCGGGCGAAAGGTGTCAATCCAGTGAAACCAGGAATAATGGATTTATCCAAATGGGTTGAGAAAACGGCTCAGGCCGTCCGGCGCATCTGCAGTAAGAAGCAAGCGCCCTGTGTTGGCTTCAGTTTAATCTTTTTCGACCCGGTGGCTCAACCGGAAGAGCGCTGGAATTATGTCATCGAACTGGCCTTCGATCCCAACAATCCACCAAATCAGGAAGAGCGAAAACAGTTACAGAATGCCTTTGAGTTTATCAGCGAAGGTGTCCGTCGAATCATGGATGATAAGGCCGGATGTAACGACATTGAGGATTACACCCGGGAAGTACGCTTGCATTGAAGCCAGGAGTAAGGAGCCAGGAGTCAGGAGCAAATCAAATCCCTAAATTCCTGAATCCCCGAATTCCTCAATTTCACATCCCACATCTACAATCTGCAATCCACAATCTAAAATCCAAAATCTTCCCCTACCTCTTATGTGAGCGCCAAAAGCGCCACCTTTTCTTCTCAACAATACTTACTGAGTCCCGGCCCTCGATCGCTTCGCCCGTGTGTGTACGGCCTTTCAAAAAACCCTCTTTATCATCGGGTTGGAAACCGGCCCGTTTTGCCCTGAAGAAGAAGATGAGATCTTTCATTCCGTCGTGGTTGACATCTTTGCCGCGCCTCAGGAAAAAAGCTTTGCTGTGCTCATCGCCTCTCCGTCCAAACGTGATGGTATCCCTGTCCACCTCACTGGGTGCGTCGAAATTCTTGTTTGAGAGAATGGCGACAGGGATAACACCCCATTCCCAGTGATGGATCTTGTTATTGTGGCTGAAAGGCCTGATGTCAATATCAACTGCTAACGACGACGGCGGTGGGCTGTGTCCAGTTCCAAATTTATAGTCAGTAAACGTTGCCGAAGAGAATTGTCCCATCAAAATAATATTTCCGAAGTACTCTGGGATCTCGTAGGTATAGTTATCTGGAATATCCCCCGTATTCCATAGCAATTCACCATCTATATAGTACTCTACTGTACCGTTCTCCGTCTTCTCCACTCTTATCGTATGTACGCCTCCACTGCGCTTCTTGGTTGTGTTCACCGTTACTCTTTGGCCCGTATTGGGATTGCTCCACAGGATGAAATAAGTATCATCTTCATTTTGACCATCTGTTCCAATCTGTGTGATAAAATAGCTAGCCGCAGGCGGACACGCGTCTCTTATCCACAGTTGGACGCTGCTTTTCACATCCGGATATGAATCTTCAAAGGAGACCTCTACCCATGGAGTACTAGCTGAGCGAAAATCAGTAAAACTATCAGTACAGTAGTAGGCCATAAAAGGACTCTGGTAAGTAGGAGCCGGTTGTTGCAGCAACAGGTATGGATCTTCTGTAATTAGATCGATGCCATCAGCCATGGCACATTCCCATTCAATGCCTTTCCAGGTCTCAGTTTGTTGGCTGAGAGCCTTTCCAGATATCATCAGGACGACTACCACAGTAACAATAGATATGGTCTTTTTCATTTCAACCCCCTTGAAGATTCCCCTTGTGAGCATCTCATTTTTGCCTTTGCTTTATTGGGAAAATCTAAGCCCAAAAAGGTTTTTGGGTTCGATATTTTGGCTCGTTATAGACTATTGCTGACTCCCAAGACTTCGTCTTGTATTGTTTCCTTTTGTAAAGCCGAATGAAAATACAGTATGTTCTTGTATACTTTATAACCTTTCGTAATTTAGTCTGTTCGCAAGTCTATTGTGCGGTAAAAGACTACACCGCCTCACTCAATTGACTATAAATTTCCTATTAATTAAGCATATATCGGTATTTTGTGGGCGATAATACAAGCCTGCTTAAAAAGCATAATGGCAAGCTCGTATGCCATATTTTCCCCAGCTATAGGGCATAAACTATGCCAAGCATACACTTTAACCATCAGTGAGAACTTCTTAGGAAATTCACCCTGCTGGTTCAATTCTGCTTTATTCAAAGGGGAAAATAATCTTGGCTACTGGTGAAACTAGCACAAAATGTGGAGGAACTTTCTTTAGGGAAAAAGTGTGGAGAATGATGTGTGAGCTCTAAGGAGAAGTGCCTTTAGTGTCTCAATAGCTAGATTTCTGCCCTGTTTTCTTGCTGAAGTTTGTGAGAGTATCAAGCTTGGTCGTCACTACCGATTTATGATAAGAAGAGACTAGGCTATTACCTACCGGCCTTCGCATGCTATCAGAATCGAGGTTCCAATCCGGGGAGAGGAGATTACCATGGACGGTGAAAGCCCTTTGACTCGCTCTGATCTACTTTCTTGTTTGGAGCTCAGCAAAGCTTTGACCGCCGAACTGGACTCGAAGCGCTTATTCCGTACGATCCTGCTAACAGTCTCGGCACTTCTCCCTGCAGAGCACTGGTCATTGCTCCTGCTTGATGAAGTAACGGGCAAACTGCGTTTTGAAATTAGCGTTGATTTGGATCTAGAAATGCTCAAGGATATCCGCCTGTCCTTGGGTGAGGGTATTGCTGGCCAGGTAGCCCTTCAGCAAGAACCCATGATCGTGGCTGACGTGCGCAAATGTGAATTCTTCACGGATCTTGTGGATCAACACTCTAGTTTTACTACCCATTCGATAATTTGTGTACCTGTCATCTATGGGGGACGGACTCTGGGAGTAATCGAAGTCGTCAATCCCAGCAACCTTGGTGCCAGAGCGGTGGCATTGGTCAAACTCATCGCCGATTATACGGCCATCGCTGTTGAGAACGCACAGCGATATCGACACATTCAAGATCTAGCCATCCACGACAACTTGACCGATCTTTATAACACCCGTTACTTGTATGAGGCTCTACCGGAGTTGATTGAAGCTAGCAAGACCGCCAATTCTCCCTTATCACTCATATTCATGGACCTCGACCATTTCAAGCATGTGGTGGACACTTACGGCCATCTCAATGGTAGCCGAGCCATCCAGCAAGTGGCAGCTACTATTGGGGCATCTCTGGAGGAGCCAGCGTATGCCGTGGCTTATGCCGGAGATGAATTTGTGGTGGTCCTGCCTGGTTTTGACCAGGTCAAGGCCAAATTAAAGGCTGAGGAGATTCGATCACGGATAATTAGCACGGTCTATCTGCTCGACCAGGGTATCGAGGTCCAGCTTCGAGTCAGCTTCGGGATCGCTACTTTTCCGGAACATGCCACCGATGTGACCAGCCTACTTGCCACAGCCGACCGCGAACTGTTTAGCGTGAAGAAAAAAAGTAAGGACGCTGTGCGCCGATATGGGAGGTAAGCTACCGAAGCCGAGATCCGATAAGGTTGGGCTGATTCCAAAACGCATCTTCTTATATAAATAATATGCAATTTTGCCATGCAGTGGACAAAGGCAAGGCCTTGCAGAACAGGTGAGAAACTGTCCTTTGTGCCAAATGGCATGTACTCAACTTGCCATATGATCTCAAGTTGTGGTAGCAGACCGCCAATAACGTTATCTTAATGAAAGTCAGCCGCTTCAAGGTCAGTCCCTAGGACCGCAAACCCAATGGTGCCAATGATACCGAATGAAAACGCAACGAGAAAATTCGTTATCGGGCTTATTACCCATAAAAATGCGCCACCAAAGGCGGCAACTGAAACAACTACATCCCGCAAGAGATAATACAAGCCGAACATGCCCGCTTCGCAGTTCTCAGGTGCCAAGTCCATAATCAGCGCCTTGCGCGTGGGTTCTCCGAACTCTTTGAGACCTCTAAGAATAAACGCGAGCACCAGCAATTTGAAAGTTTGACAAAAAAGGAGCGCCAGAGGAAACAACGTGAAAAAAACAAAAGTCATGACCACGAAAGGTTTTTTTGTGCTCTTATCAGCCAGATAGGCCACAGGGATATAAACGAGCACTGCCGTAGCCATTTCAATACTCGTTAGAATACCAAACTGCAAAGCGGTAACAGGTGCGGTAATCGTCTTCATACACCACACGACGACAAAAGCATAGGGAATCTGCTCACAGTACCGGACGAAAATATCCGCAACCAGTAGCCGTCTGAGACTCGGATTCATGAGGCGGTAAAGCTTTAGCGGATTTTTTTCCGGCACAATGGCGCACTCATCATTTGACTGTCTCGGCGGTTCATCTTCAATGAGTTTCTGCTGCAATATGATCGCCATGAAGGAGAGCAACAGTGCAGCGACAAAGGCCGCCCTAACCCCTTCTCGTTCGCCCCAAAGTCCTATACAGACACCTCCAAGAATTGGCCCTAGAGCCATGGGGAATCTCCGTACCAGAGAATGCATGGTGACGCCCATGGTTCGTTTGTTCAAGGGTAGCACTTTGGCGATAAGACTCATCGTTGCCGGGAGAGAGATGGCCGACCAAGAAATAAAAAGAACTGCCCCTACCAGGACAGCCTGCCATGTCGGAATTACGATCACCAGAAGGAATCCGCACATCGCGACGATATTGAATATGAGCAGGGCTCGTTTGGTGCCGAAACGGTCTGAAAGGTACCCTCCGGGAAAGGAGTAGAGCCCCGACAGCAGGTTGTCCATACCGTTTAGAAGGCCGATAGACAGGGCTCCGCCTCCCAGGGCCAGTAGGTAAATGGGAAGAAAGCGCTCGGCCATTCGCTCTCCCATTCCGACAAGAATCACCATAAACAGTACGCCAACTGTGTTTCTGCTCAGGCCCAAAAAATCCGAGACATGCGCTGCACGCGCCATGCAGTAATCCTTTCAAAAATAAATAACGGGTTTCTGCCCGAACCCTTTGAGGGTCCAAGACAAAAACCCTTCTGGCTTAAACGGGTATTTATT
>PVMK01188494.1_pt1 | contig 10940 bp, 9 predicted proteins | sample 1853481 | NCBI WGS metagenome assembly PVMK01 (sample SAMN08533507, study PRJNA380276) | Marine sediment metagenome, whole genome shotgun sequencing project. | reverse complement strand
ATCATCATACTCCAATTTTTGGACCAACTATAGGATTAACTGAGCTTGGTTTTGGCGGAGATCGGGATGGATTTTTATATATCCCTGAAAGTTACTCTCCTGATAAGGCAATGCCATTGTTAGTTGCATTACATGGTGCTGGAGGAAATAGCAACTATTGGAAGAACTACCAATATCGTGCAGAAGAAAGAGATATGATTTTACTTGCAATTGACTCACGAGATCGAACATGGGATTTGATATTGGGAGAGTATGAAAATGATTTACAGTTCTTAGATAAAGCACTCAAATATGTTTTTAATCGTTGTAATATTAATTCAGAACATATTGCGCTCTGTGGTTTCTCAGATGGCGCTACTTATGCTCTTTCTTTGGGTATTTCTAATGGCGATATTTTTAGCCACCTAATAGGATTTTCACCTGGATACTTAGTAAGTATTGATCCCGTTATTGGAAAACCAGATATTTATATATCACATGGCAAGAACGATTCTGTATTACCAGTTCAGGGGAGCAGGAATGATATTGTACCCACTTTCATTAATAATGGTTATGATGTTACATATAACGAATTTGATGGCGGACATAGCGTTCCTACTTCAATATCAGAAACGGCTCTCGATTGGTTCATAGGCCCTGTTGTGATTGTATCAGAACCACAATAATCACTAGTTTTTGACTGCCTCATCGCTTAAATCTTAAAACAAAATTTACAAAAGCACTGTATTGTTTCTCTAAATACTCATCTTCGATTTTAAATCCTGAGATATCATTATTTCTATACCATTTTAAAAATGAATACTTCACCCCATAATCGATTGTCAAATTAGTTTTTTTTATTTCGCTGCCGAATGAAAAAATATGTCTTCGATTAATTTTCTCATTTTTATATTTAACAATTCGGCTTCCTGAGCTTGAAGAAGTTATGGAAGTATACATTTGGGGGCGATTAGCATAGCCACATTTTATTGGAATCTTCGATTTATTGTGGAATGTATAAATTGTTCCAGTATTAAATCCAATACCATCTCGCCAACTTACTTTTCCACCATATTCAAATATAATCAATTTTAAGTTCGATTCAGTTACCCGATATGTTTTTACATCAAGTAGAAACTGCCAGCTGTTCGAATAAGTATATGCAAAGCCCGCACTAACGTTCAAGGGGAAATGTAATGATGGATTTGTTTCTTTAGGAATTAATTGTATATAAACTGAATCGCTCGAAATATCGTATTTAATATTAGTATTAAGGTTCAGCGGTAATGAGATTGAAAATCCTAAATCTAATTTTCTGAAATTGCGTTGCATTCCTATCTGCATATTCCATCCTGATAGAATAGAGTTTTGAATTAACCATTTATCTTTATCATTACTATGATTATCTCCATGGATTACACTTTCAATTTCACCATTGTATTTTGTTAGATTTATCCCAAAAGATGTATAAGAATTGTAAGAATAGCCGATGCTTGCAATTAGTCCATATATAGCGCCACTTGTTTTTTGATTATATAAAGTGCTCCAGGTAATTGCTCGTTTGCTATTAATTAAAAAGGGAGATATATAATCTACATAACCAATCCCGATGCCGATTTGATTACTAATTTGTGTTTTAATAATAAAATTAGGATAGACGGGTTTGAACTCACCATGATTGAATATTCTTCCTAAATTTCTTTGATGCAAATAGTTTAATAATTTATATGAATAGTATTCACTTTCCATAAAGAAGAGTATTTCTGTTCCAAGTGTTTTTCCAATACCCGCCGGATTATTTTGCAGCGCATTGACTCCTCGTGCAAATGCAGTTCCAGAATTACCCACGGCTGTCAAATTACCAACGAATGTCTTAGGGAATAAATCTAAGGTTTGGTAATTTGCCACCAATGGCTACTTAGGCCACTGCTCATCGAGGAGTAATTTAAAAACTGTGCTATTATAACTGTGCGATAGTTTTTTCTATTAATGTCTACTTGTGTCAAGAATAGTTTAAATCTCTTCGGGGCAGGGCAAGAAATTCAATTGATACAATTGGTTCCGACTAAAATCTTATACAATTTTTCAAAAATAATGTAACAGTAGTTTAATTTAGAAATTGTAACTTTGTGTGAAATATATGACCTATTTTGAGATTTTAGATCATAATATTAATCAATGAATATTAATAAAGTAAAAATATTATCAGTTATTGTATTACTGCTTTTTGCAGGATCGCTTGCGGCACCTTTTTTCACGCACTTAAGTTGCGCGATGTGCGATATAGCAGAAAAAAATATATCGTCAAACACTTGTACAATGGATATGAATATAGCTGGCGATGATTGTTGTGGAACCATGACGGAATGTCCTGCCATACCATTTCAACCTGTTGCTTCGGCACCATTAAATAAAGTAGATCTACAGAAAAACTTAATTGTTGATTATAATATTTCTTTCTCTGAATATTTCAATATATCTGATGAATATACTTTACTTGAAGTAGTTGATAAGTTATGTTCTTCAGAAGTCCATCCGGGCTTTCAAACGCCACTCCTAGTTTAAAATACTTCATTTTTACAATGTAATTCCCGTCGTTGGGTGAATTACGTCTATGTGTATTATACCCTGAATTTCATTTGGTATAATAAATAAGGAGTAATAATAAAAATGGAGTGTTTGTGAATTTTAAAATAAAAATAGAAAAGTGGAATAAACTACTGATAGTATTAATTGCTATAGTCACATCGGGTTTAGCGCAAACAATAGATCCTATTGAATTGGTGCTAGAAGTGAACCGCGAAGTCCTGGCAGCAGAAAAAGCGTATCAGGCAGCTCAAGAGAAAGTAAAGATTGTCGGAGTTTTACCCGATCCCATGATTGAGGGCTCATTTAGTATCAACGCAATAGAGACAAGAAATGGACCTATTGAAAACCAAATTATGCTGGGACAGAAATTTCCGCTATGGGGGAAATTAAGCCGTGAGCGAAACATAGAAAAAATTAGAGCAGATATTAGTGGGCTCAAGTTAGATAAAACAAAAGTAAAAATATCCTTTTTGCTTAGAAAAGGAATAGCCGATTTTTTTAAACTTAGTGAATCATTAGAGATACTAGAGCAATACAAAATTGAATTGGAATCCTTTGAAAATAATGCCCAAAGTCAATATGCAAACGGGCTAGGGCTTACACAGCACCCTATTATTAAACTTCAAATTGAAGCGGCACTAATTGAGAGTAAAATAAATGCAATTGAAAGTAGCTTAGAAAAAAATATTAATGATCTGCAAATTTTATTTGATGGACAATTTTCAACGAGTTTAATAAGCAATACATTCCAATTAAATTCAATTTCTAAATCTGATCAATTTTGGCTCAATCTGGCTAATAGGTACAATCCTTCTTTTGCTATATCTCAGGCTAACAAAGCAATCGCATCTGATAAACATAAACTTGCTAAACTCAAAAGATATCCCGATTTGACAGCCGGATTGACTTATTCAATTGTTGGTCCAACTGATCTCGGCGGAGCTCCATCCTCGGGAGCCGACGCCTTAGGGGTTAAAGTCGGTATAAATTTACCGCTTTGGTTTAAAAAGAATAAAGCACGGGTCAAATCAGCTTCTTATAATCTTCAGCAACAAGAAAATTTACTATCAGACATTTGGAATAATGTTGAGTATGATATCATTTCAATCTTGAAAGAATTGAATGAGATAAAAGAGACATACATAATATATGATGAACGGCTTATCCGGGAAACTGAACAGATGCTATCATCAGCATACTCAGCATACGAAACCGGGAATATCAGTTTTTTGGATTTATTGGATAGTGTACGGATGGGAGTAAAAATAAAATTGGAATTTGCTGCTGTTAAATCGAAACAAAATATTTTAATCGCAAAATTATATCAAACTGCAGGAATAATTAATCCAATACAGGAGAATTAAAATGAAAAATATAATAAAAATTATAGTATTTATATCAGTCCTAATAATAGGATTATCAGTTATTGGGTGTTCAACATCCGAAACGCCTAAAGGCGACAATGCTACCGCGAGCGCTGAATTATATACATGCGGAATGCATCCTAATGTAATTCAGGAAGGTGAAGGAAATTGCCCGATTTGCGGGATGAATTTGACGCCAATAAATGGATCAGCGGATACAAGTAGTACAGATAAATCATCAGTTGGTTCAAAGGAGATATTATATTATCGAGCTCCAATGGATCCTACATATATATCTCCAAAACCGGGAAAATCACCAATGGGTATGGATTTAATTCCGGTTTATGCCGGTGAAGAAGCATTTGGTGCAACAGTTAAAATAAATCCTACAACAGTACAAAACATTGGTGTTCGTACGGCCTATGCTGTTCAGAGAGATTTACATCAAAACATTAGAACTATTGGTAGAATTGACTATGATGAAGCCAAGACAACTCATGTACATACAAAATTCACCGGATGGGTTGAAAAAACATATGTTAATACTACGGGACAAAAAGTAAAAAAAGGAGATACTTTACTGGAAATATATAGCCCGCAGCTTGTTACAGCCCAAGAAGAATATGTTGATATATATCTGCGGTTGTTAGAAGCAAAAAAAGAAAATAGAACTTCAGCAATTGAAAATCTGAAAAGCACACTATCTTCAACGAGAAAACGTTTAGAGAATTTTGATATTTCTCGTGATCAGATAGATCGATTAGAAAAAGACCAGACAATACGGAAAACTTTAAAAATCCGGTCTCCATTTAGCGGTATTGTAGAGAAAAAACATGTTCAAGATGGAATGGCAGTAAAACCGGGAATGAATTTGTATTCGATTTCAAACATTTCAAGTGTTTGGGTATATGCTGATATTTATGAATATGAAGTACCTTGGATACAGGTTGGACAGAATGCCAAGATGATGTTATCATATATTCCGGGTAAGGAATTTATCGGGAAAATTGAATTCGTTTATCCTTATTTGGATTCGAAAACAAGGACTCTAAAAGTACGACTATCATTCCCAAATGAAGATAATATGTTAAAGCCGGGGATGTATGCCAACGTAAATATATCATCAGTTCCCGTTAGGGATGCCATAGCGGTACCGACAGAGTCTGTAATGTTTTCGGGTACGAGAAACTTAGTATTTATCGCTTTAGGCGAAGGGCGATTTGTACCGCGCGATGTTGTAGTTGGTATAGAAAGCGGCGATGGCTTTTATGAAATTAAGGAAGGATTGGAAGCCGGAGAGACTGTTGTTACATCCGCACAATTCTTACTGGATTCGGAAAGTAAACTGCAGGAAAGTATTGCCAAAATGTTAGCTTCCAGACAAGGTGCTGGCAGAACAACGGGTTCGGAAGATAAATCCATTGAAATCGAAGACCATTCAAGTCACAACCAATAGGAGACTTAACTATGATTGAAAGAATAATTGAATGGTCTGTTAATAACCGTTTCTTAGTGATATTAGCAACTATTGCAATAATTGTTGGTGGGATTGTAGCGGTTTCAACCACGCCTTTAGATGCCATACCGGACTTGAGCGATGTTCAAGTTATTATTCAGACTGAATATATGGGTCAGGCTCCGCAGGTGGTTGAAGATCAAATTACATATCCTTTAACCACAGCCATGCTTTCTGTACCGTACGCAAAAGTTGTCAGAGGATATTCATTTTTTGGGATATCATTCGTATATATTATATTTGAAGACGGAACTGACATTTATTGGGCACGGAGTAGAGTTCTGGAATATCTCAATTTTGTATCGGGAAGACTTCCCGATGGAGTAAATCCGCAATTAGGTCCCGATGCAACCGGCGTTGGCTGGGTTTACGAATACACTGTAGAGAGCGATGATCATGACTTACAGGAATTGCGAGCAATACAGGATTTCTATTTAAGATATGAATTAATGAGTGTTCCCGGTGTATCGGAAGTTGCCAGCATTGGAGGTTACGTAAAACAATACCAAGTAGACGTGGATCCTAATAAACTCCTGGCCTACAATATTCCGCTCAATAAAGTTAAAATGGCGATAAAACGCAGCAATAATGATGTGGGCGGAAAACTTATTGAGATGGCAGAAACTGAATTTATGGTCAGAGGATTAGGTTATATTGATTCAATTGATGATTTGAAGAAAGTACCTTTAGGTGTAGATAAAAACGGTGTTCCGATCTTACTCAGAAATGTTGCGAATATTCATTTGGGACCCGAATTAAGACGCGGTCTTGTTGAACGCGATGGTATTGGTGAAGTGGTCGGTGGTATCATTGTTATGCGCTATGGCGAGAACGCATTAAAAGTCATTGAAAATGTAAAAGAAAAAATTGAAGAATTAAAAGTCGGATTACCGGAAGGAGTAACAATAAATACTGCTTATGACAGATCTCAGTTGATTGAAAGAGCAATTGAAAACTTAAAAGAAAAATTAACTGAAGAAAGTATTGTTGTGGCATTAGTGTTGATAATATTTCTTTTGCACTTCCGAAGTTCATTTGTAGCCATAATTACTTTACCCTTAGGAATATTGATGGCATTTCTACTGATGCGCTATCAAGGGATAAATGCAAATATAATGTCATTAAGTGGTATCGCAATTGCGATTGGGGCTATGGTTGATGCTGTGATTGTGATGATTGAAAACGCCCATAAACACATCGAAAAAGATGATGGAAAAACAGATAGGTGGAAATTAATTCTTGATGCATCAAAAGAAGTAGGTCCGGCATTATTCTATTCATTATTGATAATAACGGTATCGTTTTTACCGGTATTTACATTACAAGCACAAGAAGGACGATTATTCAAGCCATTGGCATTTACTAAAACATATGCTATGGGTGCTTCCGCTATCTTAGCGATAACAATTGTACCGGTTTTAATGGGATATTTTATTAAAGGTACGATACGCCCGGAGAATAAAAATCCAATCAGCAGATTTTTAATTCGGATTTATAGACCTCTGATAAAATTTGTTCTAAAATTCAGAAAAACAACAATAATAGCTGCTTTAATGATTTTAGTAGTAACGGTATTTCCGTTAAAACGAATTGGTTCGGAATTTATGCCTCCGCTTAATGAAGGTGACTTGTTGTATATGCCCACTACTGATCCGGGAATTTCGATTACCAAAGCAAAGGAATTGCTGCAACAAACCGATAAGATCATTAAATCTTTTCCTGAGGTGGAGCTTGTATTTGGAAAAGTGGGTCGTGCCGAGACAGCTACTGATCCGGCACCGCTAAGTATGATAGAAACTACGATTACTTTAAAACAACCGGATGATTGGCCGGAACGTATCTTTGTTAAGCGTTGGTTCTCTGATTGGAATTTACCAAACTGGATTCGTTCCCCTTTGAACTTTATCTGGTCTGAACATCGATCTACAACTTTAGAGGAATTAACTACCGAACTGAATGCATCAATCCAATTCCCCGGACTTACCAATGCATGGACGATGCCAATCAAGACCCGTATTGATATGTTAAGCACCGGAATTAAAACACCGGTAGGGATAAAATTAATGGGAGCTAATCTTGATACACTAAATATGTTAGGTGCCCAGGTTCAGGCAATTGTACAGAAAATACCCGGTACGCTTAGCGCTTATGCTGATAAGGTTACCGGAGGCAATTTTATCGATTTTGAGATTAATAGAGATGAAGCTGCTAGATACGGTCTTACAGTCGGTGATATTCAAGATATTATACAATCGGCAATTGGCGGTATGAATGTATCTTATACAGTTGAAGGACTTGAACGGTATCCTATTAATGTACGATATAGCAGAGAACTCCGCGATAGCATAACTAAGCTTAAACGCATAATCGTACCAACACCTAGCGGAGCGCAGATACCAATTACTCAAGTCGCAGACATAATAATCCGTAAGGGAGCTCCGGTTATTAAGAGTGAAAATGCTCGAAGAACAGGTTGGGTATATGTTTATATAACAGGGATTGATGTTGGAACGTATGTTAAACGTGCGAAAGAGGCTCTTGCCAAGGACTTTACAGTTCCGGCGGGCTACTCAATTGTATGGAGTGGTCAGTTTGAATACATGGAAAGAGCTAATAAGAGACTGAAGGTTGTAGTACCAATTACTCTAATGATCATATTTCTATTATTGTATTTCAACTTTAAGAACTTAACCGAGAGTTTAATTGTAATGCTGTCATTACCATTCGCGTTAGTCGGTGGAATATGGTTCATGTACATCCTTGGATACAATATGAGTGTTGCTGTTGGTGTGGGATTCATCGCTTTAGCGGGAGTTGCCGCTGAGACGGGTGTTGTGATGTTAATCTATCTTGACCAAGCATATAAATATCGAATGAATGACGGAAAAATGAATTCCGTAAAGGACTTGTATGATGCCATAATGGAAGGAGCTGTTGACCGTGTGCGACCCAAATTAATGACAGTTACGACCACAATTGTCGGCTTACTACCGATTTTATGGGGTACGGGTACAGGTTCTCAAGTAATGAAACGGATAGCCGCACCCATGGTAGGCGGAATGGTTACTTCTACAATACTAACACTATTGGTAATTCCAACGATTTATTACTTATGGAAATCAAATAATTTAAAAAATAAAGAAAGTAATTATTAATATTTAATTAGGAGATAATCATGATGTATTAGATGGGATTTAGCGGTAGTTGGATGATGGTTATTTGGTTTGTTATTATTGTGATAAGTTTTGCAATGTTCACAAACCTATTTAATACAGAATGAAGATCAGAATCAACTTTGGAATAAATAAAAAAAAGGGAGAAAAAATGAAAATAACTCAAATTACAATTTTGTTGGTTGTACCATTTCTAATGCTGGCATGTAGTGGTAAAAAGACCACAGATGAACAAACAAAACAGGAAGTCCGAGCTGTATCTACCCATGAAATGTCTGATTCAGAAATAGAAGATAATGTTATGTATTATACATGCCCTATGGAAACCCATAAACATGTTCACAGTCAGGAAGCAGGTAAATGTCCGGAATGTGGAATGAAATTAGTAGCCGCGGTAGGGAGCGATGAGAACAACATAGATTTTTATGGTTGTCCCATGCCTAAACACAGTCATGTTCGCAGCGATCAACCTGGAAAATGTGATGAATGTGGAATGGATTTGAAGCCCATGCACTTGGAAAAGAGTTAAATCCATACAAGCACTTGTGATAACATGAATTTCATATTGCCCGAGTGGATGCCTAACATACATCCGTTAATAATACATTTTCCAATCGTTTTATTATTGTTTGGAATTTACCTTGGTTACGGACGGCAACAATATTGGCAATTACCTAGGGATTTTTAACGCTAATATTAACATATTTAAGTGTTCGTCAGGCAGCTGATACTGTATTATTACCGACGTTTGCTATTAATACATTATCGAAGCATGCTGATTTAGCATTATTGACACTAATATATTTTGGAGTTCTTACAGTATTACATCTTGGGATGAAATTTCTTAAGATTTATGACAAGAAAAGTATCTATAGTGTGCTCTTTGGATTAGGTTTATTAGGACTTATATTGGTTGTTAAAACTGCTGATCTGGGCGGTCAATTAGTTTATAGATATGGTGTTGGTGTTCAGGCTTATTCACAAGTCATTAAAGAAAAAAAGGAACAATTGGACGGAGCCGGCACATCAGGTTGCATTATAGACGAAATCGGTTCATGGCAATTATTACCAAGTAAAAAAACCAACTCAGCATTTTCTGCTGAGGTGGTTTTTTTTGAAGGATCTTCTGATGATGTAACTGCCCAATTCAAAACACTTGAGACAAATGAACAAGTGATAGAACTTAACTAATAATCCTGTGGTTTTCACGGGCGGGGATGATCTGGCAAGTATTCAAACTGAGATAGAGATAAATTTATGCGATTTTAATGGAACTGTATCGTTAATACACCATGTTCAGGATAAGATGAATTATGACTATTTTAGCATAAACGATAATCAATTTAAGCTTGGCAGGGTTACGAATGGAGTCGATGAAATTCTAAGTGAAAAATCGGTTATGCATAATTGTTGGATTAATTTACGAGTTGTAGGAGATGGGCGACATTTTAGAGGATACTTGGACGATGAGCTTCTGCTCCATGGCCATCCTTTCGTTGCGAGTTATTAGATTTGCATTTACAGAAAGTGTGTCCATAATATGCTAATATTTGACTTTATTTGACATCATTTGAATGATGTATAGAATATAAAACAGCATAAAAACGAAAATCCCCTCTAAGGTTTAGTATTTCAGAGGGGAAAATTGTAGTGACTCCGGAGCGACTCGAACGCTCGACCAATGGCTTAAAAGGCCACTGTTCCCCGAGGAGGATTTTCTAAAATGTGCTATAACTGTGCTACGTTTTTGTCTAATAGTGTTCACTTCTGTCTACAGTTTTTGGCACACCTAAATTAGCCCTTTTGTTTTGGGACACGTTTTTGGGACTAATTTAATCTCTTTAATCCAGATTAGTAGTTTAGACAGTATGGTTAGGATGAACTATTTACTGATCAAAAATAAATACTTCTTCGATTGTACTTGAAAAAACTTTTGAAATGTTATATGCCAATTGAAGCGATGGATTATATTTTCCTTTTTCAAGAAAGACAATAGTTTCTCTTCTCACATTAACAAGTTTGGCTAACTCCAATTGAGTAATATTATTTCTTGCACGTAATTCCTTAATTCTATTTTTAATCATTAATACCCTTTATTTGAAAATAGATAAGATTCAAAATGAATGTAAGAGCCATACTGATTATACCATAACCAATAATAACATTAGTATTTCCAATATTGTTTCTAAGTACATATATAATTATCAGCCAAACGAACAGTGATATATAAAACGAAATTGATGCTGCTTTGTTAATGATTTTTGTAGACATCTCATCTTTTTCTGGCAGTCCTTGTTTTGTTGACTTAAGCTTTTTTAT
>PVMK01117876.1_pt1 | contig 10940 bp, 8 predicted proteins | sample 1853481 | NCBI WGS metagenome assembly PVMK01 (sample SAMN08533507, study PRJNA380276) | Marine sediment metagenome, whole genome shotgun sequencing project. | reverse complement strand
ATTCTGGATGGAACCTATTCGTGCGGTATGGCCCTGCCGAATGAAAGAAGCCTGGCGGAGCAAATGGGCGTCACCCGGCCGACGCTGCGGGAAACTCTGCAACGTCTTGCCGGAGAAGGGTGGATAACCATACATCACGGCAAACCCACAGTGGTCAATGATTACTGGCAGGCCGGCGGCTTGAGTTTGCTGGGCACCCTATCAAAATACAGCGATTATTTACCCAACGGCTTTATCAGACATCTGCTTGAGGTTCGCCTGACCATGCTGCCTTCCGTTGCCGGACGGGCCGCCGGATATCAGCCGGAAATTTTGCTCGACTGTCTGGCTGAAGCCCGAAATCTGGCTGAGGATGCGAAGGCTTTTTCAGACTTTGACTGGAAGCTGCAAATGCTCATGGCCAGAAATTCGCAAAATCCGGTATTTTCTCTGATACTCAACGACTTCGCCCGGATCTTTGCCAGCATGGGCATGCATTATTTCAATTTAAACACGGCGCGCCAGGCTTCCCGGATGTTTTACCGTGCGCTTGCCCGGGCCATTGAGAAACGCAGCGACACCGTTGAGGAGGTCGTTAAAAAAGCCATGGAGCAGAGTATCTCGATCTGGCAGGAAGTAAAACCCGGGTTGAGTGGTTCAGGGTTCAACGTTCCGGACCTTCATCGCGGTTAGGAAGCCGTTTCACCCAATGGGTTGGATTAGGCATTATGGATTTTGATCAATATTGTGAGCAATGTCTATCGGCTGCAACCTTTGAACCCTGAACTTGGAACCGGTCATTTTAGTACCTATTTATTGAAATCACATCATGTTTGCGAAGGATTTATGCCATAGCAAGGTTGAATATTTAAGCAATTCTATCGATTAAAATAGAAAAGACAGTGCAAAGCGGGCATTCTTCATTTACCGGTTTACGCTTTTTTGCCCTGTTTTAAATTTTGAGCGTCGTAGTTGTAGGTTGGGTTAAGCGACTTTAATGTTGGGTAGTGCTATTGCAGAAAAATTACGTTAGATAGCAGGAAGTTGTTATTTAATTGAACTAAGCTTTACCCGACGTTTACGCCCGCACAACCCAACCTACGATAAAAAGTGTAAACTACTTTTGGCGTCATATGAAGGATGCTGCGAGGCGATAACACAAATCTTCAATCTTCAATTCCCCAATAAATCGGGATCTACGCTACGCTACAACCGGCTAAGCTTATCCGGGTTGGGACTAAATACCATGAAACGCTGGAACGGCTGGGGTGATGATAAAATATATTTGGTTTTGCCATCCCGGGGGCTTCGGATTTTGCACGATTTAATCGGCCAGGGACAGGGCCGGCCGGATTATCCCCTTGAAAAGTTTATTGAACGAATACCGAAATCGCGCCTGGCCCCGCACCCTTTGATTTCTTTTGATCCGAAGTTGCGCCTTGACCACGCCCATGGTCAGAGCCTGCCGGATTGGATCGGGTTACGCGGTGGAATGTTGCAGCGATTTCCGGATGGTGTTGCCCTGCCGACCACCTTGGAGGAAATCCGGGATTTACTGAGATTCGCCGTCAGCAATCATATCGTCGTTATCCCCTATGGCGGGGGGACCAGTGTGGTCGGCCACCTCGAGGTGCCCGACACCCGAAGGCCGGTGCTCAGTTTGTCACTTGAACGTTTCAACCGTCTGATCGGCTTGGACAGCGACAGTCGGCTGGCAACCTTTGAGGCCGGAATTCACGGTCCCCAGCTTGAGCATCAACTTAATTCCAGGGGGTTTACCCTGGGACATTATCCCCAATCTTTTGATTATTCTTCTCTGGGCGGATGGGTGGTCACGCGGTCCAGCGGGCAACAGTCCAAGCACTACGGCAGAATCGACCAGCTTTTTGCCGGAGGGGATGTCTTAACACCCCGGGGGTCCCTGAATTTGCCACCATTTCCTGCATCTGCCGCCGGTCCCGACCTGCGCCAGATTTTACTGGGATCGGAAGGAAGAATGGGGCTGTTGACCAATGTTGTCGTCAAAATTTCTGCGTTGCCTGAAAAAGACGATGTTTACGGGGTTTTCTTTCCGTCATGGGAGCGGGCTATCCAGGCCGTGCAAACCATAGCCGGCACGGATATTTCCTTTTCGATGATGCGGCTGAGCAATCCTGCCGAAACAATGACGAATTTGGCATTGGCCGGCAACGAGCGGCAAACAGCACTTCTGGCCCGATATCTGCGGTTGCGGGGCATAACCGAAAAAAAAGCCTGCATGTGCCTGGTAGGTTTTACCGGATCCCGTCGATTGACGGCCGCAGCCCGGCGGGCGGCATTTTCAATCATTCGCCGTTACAAAGGTATATGCATCGGAAAGCCCATGGGCAATGCCTGGAAAAGGAATCGTTTCCAATCCGCCTATTTGCGAAACACGCTCTGGGATCTGGGCTATGCTGCAGACACCCTGGAAACAGCCATTACCTGGGACAAAGTGACCCCTGCCATGGAGGCTATTGAAAAATCACTCCAGGAGGCCATAAAACCCGACGATGAGCGAATCCACGTTTTTTCTCATCTTTCGCATGTTTACCCCAGCGGTTCCAGTATTTATACGACGTTTCTTTTCCGGCTGTCGAAAACATCCGGCAAAACACTTGAAACTTGGAAACGCTTAAAACAGGCGGCAAGCCAAACGATTGTGGCCGCCGGCGGCACTATCAGCCACCAGCATGGTGTGGGCACAGATCACAAAAAATATATGGCAGCCGAAAAAGGGGCCATTGGGATCCAAACGTTAGAGAAAATGTTTAACCATCTCGATCCGGAGCACCGTATGAATCCGGGGAAATTGTTGCCTTGATGGACAGAAGTGTTTGAATGCGGATTGTGGAATGCGGAATTCGGAATTGAGGGAAGAAGATAAATATCAGAAGGCAGAGGACGGAGGACGGAAGGCTGAGGGAAGAAAACAGATGGCAGAAAACGGAAGACTGATGACAGATGATGGAAGATGGATGACTGAAGACGGAAGACAGAAAAGAGTTCGGATTTGGGGATTGGTTCTAATTTCGGCCATCAAAAATTTGCTTAATTGTAAGCATTTTCTTGTTATCTCGCAGAGCCCACAGAGGTTTTTAATTTTTCTCTGCGTACTCCCACCGGGGCGTAGGCCTTGGGCGCAGGCCCCTATGGGCCGGAGGCTGTGGGCTCTGTGAGAGATCTAATGGCCCAAGTTATGACCATGTCCGCCGTTTTTAACCAATATTCGGCATCAGCGTCCAGACAATCACCCATGAACCGCTATCCGGATCTTTGTTCAGACACACAATGCCGCTGTTCTGAAACTTGAAAACCGGCTTATCAGTGGTCCCGGTCACCAGATATGAAGTCATTCGTTCCATAAAAGGCAGATGACCGACCAGCATGCTATTTTCAGCGGGATCAATGGAGGCGGCAAATGCGATGACATCGTCCATCGGCTTTAATCCGCCGACTTCTGTTACACCTCCCGCGGGATTTACGGCGGATGCAAAAATTTCAGCTGTTTTGCGGGCCCTTGTTTTAACGCTGTGTTTGATGTGTGAAACGCTTACTCCGTAATTCGCGGCCACGTCGGCGATGCGTTGGGTCTCGGCGACCCCCGCTTCGGAAAGACCCGGGTCGGGATCGATGTCTTTTGGCAGGCTTTTGCCGTGTTGAACCAGGTACAGTGCCATGGTGCGAATCCTCCTTGTAAATTGTAGCCAGAACTTATATTATAAAAAGTTAAGGGTAGCGGTTCACAGGTTCAGGGTTCAAGGTTCAAAGGTTACAACCGATGGATACTGCTCCCAATATTAATCGAAATCTGGGTAACCGTTCAACCCAAGTTGAGTAGATATTCCAATGGTTTCAAAACATCAACATATTTTTTTGCAAAAAAAAATATACGGAGACATTTATGCGGATAGTGACCAGGCCGGATTTTGACGGTGTTGTTTGTGCCGTCCTGCTGATTGATGCCCTCGGCATCAAGGAACCGGTGAAATGGGCGGAACCCAGTGCCCTGCAACGGGGCCAGGTGGAAATCCGTAAGGGAGACATCATTGCCAACCTGCCTTACGATGATAAATGTACCCTCTGGTTTGATCATCATTATACCAATCAGGTTGACCATCCCTTCAAAGGGGCATTTAAGATTGCACCGTCGGCGGCAGGAATTATTTTTGGGCATTACCAGGATCGATTCAAGCGCGACTACAGCGAATTGGTAACAGCCACAGATAAAATCGATTCAGCCGATCTTTCGCTGGATGAAGTTTGTCACCCCGAAAAATATGGCTATGTGCTGCTATCCATGACAGTGTGCGATGGAGATTATCCCAATGAATTTTACTGGAATAGACTGGTAAATCTTATCGGAGAACATGATCTTGGTCAAATCCTGAAAGATCCGGAGGTAAAGCGGCGCTGTCAAGATGTCGTCAACCAAAATGAGCAGTATGCGGGTCAGTTGAAGGCGAACACGCGCCTGGAAAAGCACGTCGCCATTACAGATTTTCGCCACCTGGAAAAAACTCCGATCGGCAATCGATTTCTCGTTTATGCATTGTTTCCGGAATCATTTGTCCATGTGAGAATTCGCCACGAGGACCAGAACAAAGATATGATCGCCGTCAGCGTGGGGCACAGCATTTTTAATCCCCATTGCAATGTAAATGCCGGCCAGCTGCTTGCCGACTTTAAGGGAGGAGGGCATTACGGGGCTGCAGGTGCCCGTTTTCATGCGAGTAAGGCTGAAGAATTCATTCCACTAATCATCGATGCGCTGCTGAAAAACGAAAATAATGAAAAATGATGAATTCAGGTATCGTTGATTGGTTGATTAGTTGATTGGTTAAGTGGTTGTAAATATGGATTTATGCCATCTTTATTCATAAAAAAAGACTGAGCGAAGCGATTCAATCGTTCGTCGTTCGTCGTTCGTCATTCGTCATTCGTCATTCGTCATACGTCGTTCGTCATTCGTCGATCGCCATTTTATGGGGTTCCGGCAGCTTGATTTCCGTAAAAAGCAGACCGACAACGGAAAGTATCGCAAAGACAAAAATCCGCCACAGGCAAACAACTGCGATTTCAGAAAACCCAATGGAATCACCGGCTCCGAGGATTACGGATATAAGGGTGCTGAAAATGCCGACAACCGCTGCGCACATAACGGCGCCAATCACCCGGTTCCATATCACGGCCCCACCGGCGCCCAGTGTGACGGCCGCGCCGCACAACAGCGGGACGATCAATGAAAAAAACCAGACCTCCGTCAAGTGCGGCAATTCACCAAACTTATTCATAAAATACAGGTCGGCAGTGACAAAGATTGCCACCCCGGCAACCATACACAGACCGATATGCCAATAGCGAGGCGGCACGGCGGCTCTTAACTGCCAGCGTTTTTGTATCCTGTTTCGAAGGGTCAAAGGCCAGTTGTAAAACAGGTTAAATATTTTGTGCTCCAGCAGCGCACCCCTTTCACCAAACACCGGTATCACATGCACCGCTTCGGTGGCCCAGTGGCCGGCCATAAACCGGGCTATGGCCGGATAGCGGTAGGTCATCTGGATCGGAAAGGCCAGGTAGCCGATGTATTTAAAAAATCCCAGAAAGACAGCGATGTTGTAATCTTTAAAATTTTTTTCCCGAATGACCAGGTACAGCACATACAACCCCCGAACCAGCGATCCGGGTGAAATCGGTATCACCTGAAATAGCGCAATGATCCCGATTCCGATGGCGTACGCCTGGGTGCGCGGCATTTCGGGGTGCATGACGACATAGATAATCGCTACCAGCACAGAGACCAGTTGGGTAACCGGCAGTGTACACACATGCACGGCCAGGCTTTTTAAGTATTTCTGGATATAGGGCTCCTTGATTTGTGACAGGATGACCCCGGCATCTTCATCGTTCAGCAGGTGTTTGTCTTTTCCTTCGGCGATCATATCGCGCAGCCACTGTTCACGCAGCGTTTGGTCGAAATACAGCCTCACCGGTCGCAGCAATATATAGTCCAGCCGCTCTTTGGCATACTGCCAGTCCGTTATGAAGTGGTGAAGGCCCGCCGGCAGCCATGAAACCGGCCAGTGATATGAACACCGCCACATTTGGTTGATTAAGCCCTGGGCCTTTTGATCGTCCACCCGGCCGGCCCGGTGCCAGCTAATGATTTTTTCGATGAATTTTGCACGCAACGCTCGCCCAAAATAATCAGGGCTGGTCAGCATTTTGCGGTAATGGGTTCGCCAGAAAGGCTGCCCCCAAATCCGTCTGAAGAATCGTCCCATAAACGGTATCAACCCGAGTATGGCAAACAGCAGCGTCGACACCGGGCTGTTTTGCAGCTTTTGCCGGGTCTGGTTGTCGATAAGATTTCGGATACTCCAGCCGGCGATTGCACTTTTTAGTATGGTCGACCACAGTTTTGGGCTGTATAGCAGACGTACGTGGTTGTGGGTAACATCCGGGACTGAATTGCGGTAAACGTGCTCTGCCGACTTTAACTCAGTCAGCATATCGTCCATACCGGCAAATTCGTCTTTGTGCGCCGTGACATACTCTTTCAGTTTGGTGATATCGCCCCGGTCAAACTGTACCAGGCTGCCGCGAGCAAGCCCGGTGACGATTAACTTGAAATCCCCCGGAGCCATGGGTAAAAAAGGTAAAAGTGCCAGTCCTGCCCGGAAATCGACGGCTGTCAAACCTTCGGAGCAGAATCCTCCGTGCTGCTTCGTTTCAGACAATTGGGCTGACTTTTCCAGGTCGACCACTCGTACTGCCTGGCAAATTCATGGGCACCCATTTGATGCAGGTGCGCCACAAATTGGTGCATAAATTCGTATTTGGCACGGTATTCAGGAGATCCCAGTTTTTCAGGATCAACCTTCTTGCCTTTGATCCAGCGATTCAATGAATCCAGCCGGTCATCCACCTCCAGGCGCCAGGTGCGACCTTCCACCCATTCACTCAACTCGCCACAACTGCCCAGTTTCTCGTCCACAAAGGTTGCATAAATATCCACCACGGATGATTCTTCACCGAAACTGATTTTTTGTACCCCGCCGGATGAATTTTTGCCACAGCGCACCGGACCTGGCAGCGAAGGATTGACTTGAAGCTGAAACGGCCCCTGGAAACCGATCCAATACAACACATTGCGAAACAGCCGGGAAAAATTGCTCGGTGGAATTAAAATCTTTATGGCATATATTCCTCCGACCTTGAGACCTTCAATGGTGCCATCCTCGGATGCAATATCCAATATTTTCACCCGGTACACCTGCCCGGCGAAGCCTCCGCCGACAAATTTATCCACCACCAGGCTTACTCTTGCCTTGTTTGTTTGCGTTATCCCTATGATGTCATAGGTTAAAACCGTACCGGCTTCATAACGCTCAAAAACCATAGGTCGATGCAAAGCTGTGTTCTGAAATTCTTTTTCCAGTTGTCGGTACACTTCAACCGAACAGTCGATCTCCATTATTTAATCCAGACCCGGACAAACCGGAATTATATATTTTAATTGAGAAAATGAGCTAAAATTTGAAATGTACTAAATTGAGCTAAAATTGTGGTGTTCTGCCAAGTTTATAAAAAGAGATAGAGCGTAGCGTTTCCTTTATCTTTGGTTAAACATATATGATACCACAAATTCAAGATTTTTTTATACTTTTTTGAAAGCGGATTTCGGAAAAAAGCAATAGGGGCACCTGTCCGGTGGACAAACTACATGAGAGAAATCTCAATTTACAAATTACAAATCCCAAATAAATTACAAAAAGCAATTTGCAAATCTTAAACAAAAGCCAATATCGAAACGGACTTGTTTGGGCCATTTGGTAATTGGAAATTGGAATTTGCCCTTCGACTATGCTCAGGGTGGTGAGTCCTTCGACTCTGCTCAGGACCGTAAGCCTGTCGAACGGCCGTTTCGGTATTCGTAACAAAAATCTGTAACCGTTCACAGGCTCAGGGTTAAGGACAAAGAAGGCATTAAAGACCCGAAAGTCCTCGTTAAAAATGCTCATTTTCCCAAATAATTGCCAATTGTGCTCCAACTTTTAGCGCAATAAATGTGAAAGCAATTTCATAGCCACAGCACGTCACACTCTCCGAGGCCAGAGCGGGCTTGAACTTCTGAACCTTGAACCCCTGAACCTTTGAACCCGTGAACTTTTACTGTTTCTTCATCTTTTTCCGTTCAACATTCGATGTTGGACGTTCGATGTTCGATGTTCATCTTTTTAAGTAAATCTGCCATATTCCACCGGCGTAAAAACAAGTTAGCGTTTATGGGGCATAGCTCCTAACTTGTCTTAGCGGGGCCTTTGGCCTCATCCAATATTTTTCGGACTTTTTGAGATAGTTCAGAAATATTGAACGGTTTGTGGATAAACTCGTTGCATCCCCTTCCCATGATGTCATACGCTTGGCGGTTGAGGGAGTAGCCACTGGATAGCATCACCGGCATCGCAGGTTGAATTTTACGGATGAGATCGAACGCCTTGCCACCGTCGATCCCCGGCATTACCAGGTCAAGAATGACCAGATTAATTCCGTCGCCCTTCTTTGTTACCGTATCAACCGCCTGCTCACCGCCTTTGGCGGCAACTACCCGGTAACCCAATTTCTCCAGCATTGCCTGGCCCACCTCAATAATTATCTCTTCATCGTCAACCAGAAGAACGGTTTCCGATCCCTTGTCAAGCCGTGTTCCGGTGGGAACGTCTCGAGATACCTCTTGGTCCGATACCGGCAAATAGATGTTGAATGTGGTTCCCTGACCGACTTCGCTGTAGACCGTGATGATGCCGGCGTGGTTTTTGATGATTCCATATGCCGAAGCCAACCCCAAACCTGTCCCACGGCCCTTTTCCTTGGTCGTAAAAAACGGGTCGAAAATCTGTCGGCGGATTGACTCCTCCATGCCGATGCCGGTGTCGGTGACCGAAACCGTTGTGTAACGGCCCGGTTTTGCCTGGTAGAGCATACAGTAGGCATCGTCCAGAGTGACGATCTTGGTTTCCAAATAGAGTTCCCCGCCATCGGGCATTGCCTGCCATGCGTTGACATACAAGTTCAACAGGACTTGCTCGATTTGTCTTTTATCTGCCGCCACAACGGGTGGCGGGTTTTGCAATTTGGTGTGGATACGGATTTCTTTTTTCGTCCTACCGAACATCGCTGCGCTTCCGAGCAGCAGTTCATTGATGTCGATGGGTCGCACTTCATATTTGCCACCCCGTGCAAAACCCAAAAGCTGATTTGTCAGATCCGCCGCGCTTCGGATGCAGTCCTCAATGGCATTGATATGTTCCGAATGGGGATGAGAAGGCTCAAGATCTATCGACATGAGCGAAGCCCGACCTTGGATGCCCATCAGCAGATTGTTGAAATCGTGGGCGATACCGCCTGCAAGCGTTCCGATCGCCTCAAATTTCTGCGACTGCTGAAGCATTTGTTCCAATCGCGATCGCTCGGTGATGTCCTCGTAGATCACGAACTGGTCCAGGCTTTCCATGGTGACCGGCCTGAAATGGATCTCTTTGCGCGATCCATCCTTGCAGGTCACCGTATAAATACGCGGCCGGGATTGCCGGACTCCCGTTTGCCGCAGGTCCCCAAGCCAGGATTCCACCACCGCCTGGCGATAGGCCCTATCCGGATAAACTTTCCGGAACCATTCCTTTCCTGTGGGAGCGTCGTCGATCGTGTAGCCGAACATCTCCTGGAACCGAGGGTTGACATACTTGTAACGGCCGTCCTTTCCGATCAAAGAAATTCCTAACGGAGACTCTTCGACAAGCGTCCGAAACTTTTCCTCGCTCTCTCGCAAAGCAGCCTCGGCCCTTCTTGTGCTGGGTGATATCGCGGGTTATTGATAGAATGACATTTTCATCACTGATTCGCAGTATGCGGGCGGACATCAGACCCACTCTGACCTTTCCGTCTTTCCCAACAAACTGGGCTTCCAGATTTTCGACGTAGCCCGTCTTCGACAAACCATCGATCAGCCGCTTCCTGTCTGCGGGGTTTTTCCAAATATCCAAAGAAAGGGAAGTGTTTCCGATAACATCCTCACGGGTGTATCCCATGATGTTGGTGAATCCCTCGTTGATATCGATATACATCCCATCATCAGCCCTGTTGAGATTAATCGAGTCAGGGCTTGTAAGGAATACCAGTCGAAACCGCTCTTCGCTCTCCCGGAGGGCCTGTTCGGTCCGCTTGCGCTCGGTGATATCTTCGCCAATTGCCATGTAGCCGACAGCCTTCCCCTGGGCATCGAAGAGCGCGCGGTTGGTCCAACGTTGCCAGCGGATATCGCCGTTTGGCGCGATCACCGAGTGCTCGTGCGAGTGCATCGGCGACTCGACCGTCAGAGCTGAGATGTTGTCCATCATGGTTTTCCGGTCGGCTTCGGGAATCAGCGATAGGAAGGTCGAACCGACCAACTCCTCAAACGATTTATCAAAATATTCACAGTAGGCTTTATTCACAAACGTGATCTTGCCGCCGGAGCAGAAAGCTGCAGATCAACACCGGCATGTCTTGCACAACTCGGCTATATCGATCCTGGCTCTCCTGCAATGCCCTATCAGCTCTTTTGCGTTTGAATTCAGCTTGCTCTAATTCCTGAATCCTTTTTTCTAATTCTTCATAGGTTGGTTTCATATCCATGGGTGAGACCTAACCCGGACAAGCCGGGATTGAATATTGAAGATTGACGATTGAAGATTTGTGGTATCGCTTCGCTCTGTCTTTTCTATTAAAATCGATCGTTCGACAAATAGGTACCAAGCTTTTTCCGAGACTGCGCTCGGGAAAAGTGGCCCCTGCGGGGCAGTTGTCAGAGCCAAAACTTGAACTGCAATTGTCCAACCAGGATAAAACGGCCTCCGGCTCGTAGATTAGAACCTACGGCTCGGAGAGAAATAACAAATTAC
>PVMK01142828.1_pt1 | contig 10942 bp, 12 predicted proteins | sample 1853481 | NCBI WGS metagenome assembly PVMK01 (sample SAMN08533507, study PRJNA380276) | Marine sediment metagenome, whole genome shotgun sequencing project. | reverse complement strand
GGCGATTACAGCTTCGACTTCTATATGGAAACCAAAAATGTCTGTATCGCCCACGACACACATACCGTCCCGGTACTGGGCCGCTAAGGTAAACCAGAGGAGATACAACTTATGGGCAAACTCGCCCTGGCCGCAAAAATCACCCATGTGCCATCCATGTACCTGTCGGAAATGGACGGCCCCCACAAGGGTTGTCGCGAGGCCGCTATAAATGGGCACCGGGAGATTTCCCGCCGCTGCCGCGAGTTGGGGGTGGACACTGTGGTGGTATTTGACACGCACTGGCTGGTGAACTCGGGCTATCATATCAACAACGCAGCGCATTTCGAGGGAACCTACACCAGTAACGAGTTACCCCACTTCATCAAGAATATGCCCTACCAGTACCGGGGTAATCCGCCACTGGGGCACCTGCTGGCCGAGGCCGCCACAGCCGCGGGGGTGCACACCCGGGCCCACGAGGCCACCAGCCTGACGCTGGAATACGGCACGCTGGTGCCCATGCGCTACATGAACGAAGACCAGCATTTCAAGGTGGTCTCCATCTCCGCCCTGTGTACGGTGCACGACCTGCAGGACAGCGCGATCCTGGGCGCGGCCTTGCGCAAAGTGATAGAGGAAGAATACGAGGGTACGGTGGCCATTTTCGCTTCCGGCTCCCTGTCCCACCGTTTCGCGCAGAACGGTGTGTCCGATCAGTACCTGCACAAGGTTTGGTCGCCCTTCCTGGAAGAAACGGATCATCACGTGATTGAAATGTGGAAAAACGGTGAGTGGGAGACCTTCACCGCGATGCTGCCCGAGTACGCCGACAAGTGTCACGGGGAGGGTTTCATGCACGACACCGCCATGCTGCTGGGCGCCCTGGGCTGGGACAAATACCGGGGCAAGGTGGAGGTTCTCACCCCCTACTTCGGCAGTTCCGGCACCGGCCAGATCAACGCGATTTTTCCGGTTTGAACCTGTGGCTCATTTTATCTTCGAATACTCCGCCAACCTGCCGAAAGACTTGCTGGACATGCCCGCGCTGATGGAAAAGTTGCATGAGGCTGCGGCGGACTCCGGGGTGTTCCCCCTGGATGGCATGCGCAGTCGCGCCATATGCTGTGAGGAATTTCGGGTCGGCGACGGCAGGCCGGAGACAGGGTTTCTCAATCTCAGTATGAAGGTGGGGCGCGGTCGGGCGTTGGCGGTGCGCGAGCGCCTGGGCCGACAGTTGTTTGATATCGTGGTGCAACACCTGCAACCCATCCGTGCGCGCCAGGACCTCGCCATCTCCTTCGAAATGCGGGAGTTGGAGGAGCAGGTGAAATTCAATCATCGGAATTATTAAGGTACTGAAGAGCACATGCTGACCCGGGAACAAATCGTCGACGCGGTGGATAAACTGCACACCGCGGAACAGACCCATAAGCAGATACCGGCGCTGAGCCTGTCCTACCCCGACATGGACATGGACGATGCCTATGCCATCCAGAAAGGCTGGATGGATCGCAAGATCAGGAGGGGCGCCAGGTGGGGGTTACAAGGTGGCCTGACCTCCCGCGCCATGCAAATGGCGATGAAAAGCGACACGCCGGATTACGGCGTGGTACTTGATGACATGGTCTTCGCCAACAACGGGCAGATCAGGGCCGCTGATTTCACCGACCCCCGGCTCGAAGTGGAATTTGCTTTCGTGTTGAAAAAACCGCTGTTTGGTGAGGATGTCTCGGTGGAGGAGGTTATGGACGCCACCGACTATGTGGTGCCCGCACTGGAACTGATTGCCGCGCGCAGTTTTCGCATCGACCCGGACTCCGGTTACACGCGCACCGTTTTCGATACCATCGCCGACAACGCGGGAAATGCCGGCATCATCGTTGGCGACCAGCGAATTGAGCCCGATGCGATAGACCTGCGCTGGGCCGGCGCGCTGCTCTATCTCAACGGCGAGATCGAGGAAACCGGCCTGGGCGCCGGGGTAATGGACCACCCCGCCCACGGCATACGCTGGGTGTGCAAACGTTTTGCGCCCCACGGCATAGGACTGGAGCCGGGACAGCTTATCCTGTCTGGCTCGTTCACCCGCCCCGTTAACGTTGTGGCCGGTGACCAATTACGTGCGGACTACGGCCCTCTGGGTGACATCATCATCGACTTCGTATAGCAGGATCAACCATGGACCTACCACTTAACAAATTCAAGCGCGCACTGGCCAGTGGCGCGACCCAGTACGGGCTGTGGCTGGGGCTACCGGACAACAGCGCCGCGGAAATCGCCGCCGGCGCGGGTTTCGACTGGCTGCTGATAGACCACGAACACGCGCCGTTCGACCTGCGCAGCATCATGAGCCATCTACAGGTGATTGCAGCTTACGATGTTGCACCCGTTGTACGCCCGGTGGACCACAACCCGGCCCTGCTGAAAAAGCTGCTGGATATAGGCGTACAAAGCTTCCTGGTACCCATGGTGGACACGGCGGCACAAGCGGTAGATCTGGTGACAGCCCTGCGCTACCCACCGGCGGGAAGACGCGGTCTCGGCACCTCCATGGCCCGAGCCGCTGCCTATAACCAGATAACGGACTACGTGGAAAAAGCCAATGGTGAAATCTGCCTCATCGTGCAGGCGGAGAGCGTACAGGGCATGGCAAACCTGGAAGATATCCTGGCCGTTGATGGGGTGGATGGTGTGTTTATCGGGCCCTCGGACCTGTCAGCATCCATGGGCCATGTGGGCGATGCGGCGCATCCTGATGTCGTCGCCTGTATTGGCAAGGCGCTGGCCACTATTGGCGCTGCGGGCAAGCATGCGGGCATCATGTGCACCGATCCCACCATGGCTGAGGACTATGTAGCACAGGGCGCGAACTTTCTGGGCGTGGGCTCGGACACAATGGCACTGGCCCAGGGCGTCAGGTGCATTGTGCAGTCGTTCAAACCTGCTTGAGAATCAAGTATTTGCAACGGTCGCAACCCTGCTGCGTCTCTCGACGGCAAAAGCGAACATGAAAAAGCTCACTATCACTGCGCCGGCAGCCAGCACGAGAACCGCGATAAAACTGCCAGTGGTCATGAATAGGGCAGCCACCCCGGGTCCAACTGCACCCCCCGCGGCATGGAACGCCGGCGCCGCGGCCACACTGCGCCCGCTGGCATCTGCAGCATTGACTGCTGCGTACTGAAAGGCCAGCGAGAAATTCCATACGAAATTGTAAAGAGCCAGCGCCACCACATAGTTGCCCTTGCTCATACCATCGGCCAGCAGGGCCACTGCCACCACCGTGCCCACCGCACCAAGGGCCAGCGGGATAATCCTGCCAAAACGGTCGCTGCACCAGGACGCGAGTAAAGCTCCGGGGATGCCAAAGGCGACGCCCGCCGCAAGGGCGATTCCAATAAAGCCGGGATCAAATGCCGCGGCCACACCCATACGCTCGACATAGGTCCAAACCGCACCCACATTGAAGAAAAAGAAGAAACATCCTGCCAATGCCGCCAAAACCCTGGGTTTGAACAGTGCCCGGCCGATGGGCACATGGCTGGTTTCGGCGCCTGCGCGAGGCAGCCACCGCAGCACCACCAGGGCAATGCACTCAAGTGATACCAGCACGCCGAGAACCCCGTTCAAGCCGAACCGCTCGATTACCAGGGGCAGTGCCAGCAGCCCGACCACCTGGAACGACACCTGGGCGGCCACCGAGAAACCGAAACAGCGGTCCGGATGCCTGTTGTCGGACAACGAGGTCAGGGCCAGTGAATAGGCGGCCCCGCCGCCCAGGCCCGCCAGCAACTGACACAGCATGAACAGCGAGAAGTCATCGACAAACAGGGCGCTGACATGGGAAGCCAATAAAATGCCCACCGACAGGTAGCCAGCCCTGCGCCAATCGACGCGCCGAATCCACAAAACCGCCAGGGCGGAGCTCAGCGCCGCCCCCGCCATACCAGCAGTGGCCAGAAAGCCGACCTGTCTTTCGCTCAGGCCCATATCGTCAGCCGCGGCACCCACCAGAAGCGGAAGAATCAGGAAACTGCCGACAGAAATACACGTGATGCAAACCGACGCAATAACGGCGGAAGTGCGATTGACGGTTTGGGTTCTCACCGCTGTTCTTTCATGGCGGAGCGCTTGAGCAGATATTCCGCGACAGCCTGGTACAGCAGGGGCCCGTCAACATCGTTGGAGTCATTGGCACCGCCTTCGGCGTCGGGACTGGAAGATTGCTTGACCACGACCATTTCCGCCCTTTGGTCGAGGTAAATGAACTGCCCATGGACACCAATGGCGCTGACGGCTTTATGGGCATTATTAAAGGTCCACCACTGGTCGTGGTAGGCATAGGTTACCTCACCGTACCAGGGCTCATCCTGGTAGTAGCGGGTGAATGTTTCAGGATTCCCGGGTTACAGAATTTTCTGAGCCACACTCACCGGAATAATCTGCTGACCGTTGTAGCGGCCTTGCTGGATAATCATCTGTCCAAAGCGGGCCGCATCCCGGGCGGTAATATTCAGTCCACCGCCGGCCATTTCCGTACCGGCGCGGTCCAGCCAGCAGTGCACCGAGAATATCGCCCAGGAAAACTCCGCACAAGGTACAAAAAGCCAGCAGGGCCACACCGTATATCACCATATTTTTTGATCCCTGGAGTGTGCCGGAACTGGAGGGCGCGATACCCGTCCCGACTGAAGTTGACGATTAAATTCGCAATACAGGTGGCGTGTGCTTGAGATTCCACTGCGCTGCCTGTTCGTAAGCGTAGGCAATTTGCAAGGCGGACAGATCCTGATGCCGCGGCGCAATAACCTGCATTCCCATGGGCAGTCCACCGGGCCCGAACCCCGCCGGAATATTGATCACGGGGCAACCCGATAAAGTCCCTGGCACCACCACTTCCATCCAGCGATGGTAGGTGTCCATTCGCCGCCCGGCAATTTCCTTTGGCCAGTGAATCGCTGCATCAAACGGGAACACCTGCGCAGTGGGCAGCACCAGATAGTCATAGGTCTTAAACGCCGCCAGCAGTGCTTTGTACCACTGGGCCCGTTTTTGCGAGGCGCTGTATACCTCCTCGCCAGTCAGCTTGAGGCCACCTTCCACCTCCCAGATGGCTTCCGGCTTCAACTGCTCACGTAAGGCCGGGTCGTTGTACAGGGGCAGCACTCTTCCCCGGGTCAGCCAATGTCGAAAAACAAGCCAGGTTTGCCACAAGTCGGCCATCGGAAAATCGATGCTTGCCTGTTCGACAGTACAACCAATATCGCGAAAAGACCCCAGCGCCTGTTCGCAAAGTGCCAAAACCCCACTTTCCATTGGCAAATAGCCGTTAAAATCCCCTAACCAGCCGATTCGCGCACCCTTGAAATCCCGTTGCAGGGACTGGGTGAACTGATGGGGATCACTCACCAGCGAGGTTGGCTTTGTGGGTGTGTAGCCCGCCATAATCGACAGTAACATCGCCGTATCGCTGACATTGCGCCCCATGGGACCGTTGCATGGCAGTTGCTCGATGAAACTGTCTGCAAGTGGCACCAGCCCGGGTGTCGGCCGGAACCCGATAACATTGTTGTAGCCGGCCGGGTTGCGTAAGGAACCCATAAAATCGCTGCCATCGGCCACGGGCAGCATATGCAGTGCCAGGCCCGCAGCTGCGCCGCCACTGCTGCCTCCGGCGGTACTGAAGCCATCATAGGCATTCAGGGTAGGACCAAACACCCTATTGTAAGTCTGTGAGCCCATACCGAACTCGGGGACGTTGGTTTTCCCGATCATGATCGCCCCTGCCTTTCGAATCCGCTCGATGTGAACGGAGTCTTCAGAAGCCACATTCGTCCTGAATATGGGTGAGCCATTACTTGTAACCAACCCCCTGGCGTTGGCCAGGTCCTTGGGCGCGTGGGGAAAGCCATGCATCCAACCGCGTACCCTGCCTTTGGCAAGCTCTGTATCACGCAGGGCCGCCTCGGCCAGTAGCACTTCGCTATCGGGCCTGGATACCACCGCATTGAAGGTAGGATTGAGATGGTCGATATGCCCGAGATAGGCCCGCATTACTTCAACACAGGAAAGAGACTTCCCCTGTATGGCCCGGGCCAGTTGCATCGCGGTAAGCGAGACAATTTCCCTATCGCGTGCCGCCTGGGTTGACCCCGGCATATCAAGCGCCATAGCCGCACCGGGAAAGGCCGCGGCGCCCACAGCAGCGGAAACTACCTTTAGAAAATCCCTGCGCACTGTACCGTGGGCAGGTTTGTCGTCACTGTGGCTGCCGTTCATCTCGTTGCCTGATTTGCTACTGACATTGGGTCACTATTAGAATTATTTGCCGCGGGGTCTCCCGTGGACGGTGTACTGATGGTACTCCCCTGTGCCGCCAAACTGTTGACAAAAGTGGTCAATCCTTTGACCAAAATCTATAGTGGTCCAGTGCTGGGCAGGCGTCAATGTAATGTCCACTTTTGTCAAGCTAAAGCGCGGTCAGCCTACTGGCGGTCACGGGGCTTAAGCTGCGCGAGATCTACAGCTACTGTATCGTGATCTGCCTGGCCACCTCGGTTCCCTTTATGCTCGGGCTGTTATCGGCCTGAGCCGTAGCGCTCACGCAGCAGGTTTTTCTGTACCTTGCCCATGGCGTTGCGGGGCAGTTCGTCGACAAAGAATACCTGCTTGGGCACCTTGAAATTAGCAATTTCCCCCTTGCAGAAATCAATGATGGCCTGCTCTTCCAGTGAATTGCCCGCCGTGGCTACGATGACGGCCACCACCGCCTCCCCGAAGTCCGCATGGGGTACACCTATAACTGCGGATTCCACCACACCCTCCAGATCATCCAGAAGTTGTTCGACTTCCCTGGGGTAAACATTGAGTCCGCCACAGATGATCAGGTCTTTGGCACGACCGACAATGCTGACGTAGCCATCGGCGGAAATGGTGGCTTTGTCGCCCGTATTGAAAAACCCGTCCGCCGTGAAATCCTCCCGGGTTTTTTCCGGCATGCGCCAATAGCCCTGAAACACGTTGGGGCCGCGCACCTGCAGATCGCCGGTTTCGCCGGCAGGCAAAGCCTCGCTGAGGTCATCCACCACGCGCACCTCCACACCGGGCAGGGGCGGACCCACGGTGCCCGCGCGACGCTCACCGTGCAGCGGGTTTGAGGTGTTCATACCGGTCTCGCTCATGCCATAGCGCTCGATGATGGCGTGACCGGTACGGCACTGAAATTCATTGAAGGTCTCCGTCAGCAGAGGGGCAGAGCCGGAGATGAACAGCCGCATGTTGGTGCATGTATCGGCGGTAAACCCGTCTAGCGCCAGCAGGCGCGTATAGTAGGTGGGAACGCCCATCATCACAGTGCACGCCGGCAGGCGGCTCGCAACCTGGGATGCATCGAATTTTTCCAGCCAGAGCATGCTGGCGCCGCTGAGCAGCACACAGCTGATCGCCACGAACAGGCCGTGAACATGAAAGACGGGTAAGGCGTGGAGTAACCGGTCCGCGCTGGAAAAACCCCAGATATCCACCAGGGTCTTGCCATTTTCGGCCAGATTGCGATGACTGAGCATAATGCCCTTGGGGCGCCCGGTGGTGCCCGAGGAATACAACAGGGCCGCCAGATCATCCGGCCCGCGGCGAACGGTTTCGAAGTCAGTGCCGCAGTTGGCGGCCCCTGACGTCAGGCTACCCGTCCCGTCGCTTTGTAATGTCAGGACATGTTCTACATCGGCCGGGCCCGCCAGCGAAGACATAAGCGCCTCCGAGCTCTGCGTACAGACCACAATACGCGGTTGTGCATCGCCGAGAAAATACGCCAGTTCAGACGCCTGGTAGGCGGTGTTGAGGGGGTGGTACACCAGCCCCGCACGGAGGCAGGCCAGGTATAGCCACAGTACAGATGGCGATTTATCCACCTGCACCGTAACCCTATCGCCCGGTGTGGCGCCCAGGCCGACGAGGTAGTTGGCCAGCCGGGCGGATTCACGCTCGGCACCGGCGTAGGAGTAGACCGTGCCGTCGATGGTTCGCAGCAAGACCGCTTCGCGGTTGGCGGGAAAGCAGGCGCTGAATTCCTCGTAAAGATTACAGTTCGTTGGTGTGCTCACTCGCATTCCGGGATGGTCACTTGGTGGAACCCCAATTTACTGCAGTACATCAGCTCCATCAACCGGGTTTTCTGCTAAGCTTTGCGCATGCTCCCCGCCCAGACATCCTTCGAGTTCCTGTACGACCCTCTGCGCTATGAGCAGGGTGCCCCGGTGCATGAGTTGGCACAGCTGCGTGAGGAGGCCGCGGTGATATGGGTAGAGGAACACGAGCTGCCCCAGTGGCCGGGAGGACGGGGGTTCTGGCTGGTTCTCAGCCATGCCGACTGCATACACGTCCTGAGGAACGCCAAATTATTCTCCTCGCACCTGGGCGGGACGCAATTGCGCGACCCGGCGACGCCACAGGATCTGGCCTACATCCAGAAAATGATGCTGAATATGGATCCGCCGGAGCACACCCGCCTGCGCCGCTTACTGATCAACGCTTTTACCTCCAAAGCCGTGACCCAGTTGGAGGAACAGATCAGCGGCCATGCCAGAGACATCGTAGACCGCGTGACAGGAGGCGCCACTGAAGGCGAGTGTGATTTCGTGGTGGATATCGCCTCGGACATGCCACTACTGTGCCTGGCGGACATATTCGGCCTGCCCCAGGAAGATCGCTACCTGATGTACGACTGGGCCAACCGGGTGATTGGCTATCAGGACCCGGACTACGCCAGTTCCAGCGCCTTCGACCAATGCGGTGGCAGCGATATAGCGCGAGAGGCCCTGAAACACCGCCCACAACCCGATGCCAACGGCAAGATGCCGGACCCACGCTCCCGCAGCGGGATGGATGACCTCTACCGCTACGCCCACCTGCTGGCAGAACACAAGCGCGAGCAACCGGGTGATGATGTGGTGTCTATCCTGCTGTCACAGGTGGATGACGAGGCCGGCCGCGTGAGCATCGAGGAATTCGAGAATATGTTCTGGCTGTTTGCTGTGGCCGGGAATGAAACCCTGCGCAATGGTATCCCCGGTGGAATGATCGCATTGCTGGAGCACCCCACGGCATGGCAGGCGCTGCAGGATGACCCGGGCTTATTACCCGGGGCGGTTGAGGAGATGCTGCGGTGGTGGACGCCGGTCATGAACTTTCGACGCACCGCCACGCGCGACACGGAACTGGCCGGGAAACAAATACGTACCGGGGACAAAGTGATCGTGTCATTTTTATCGGCAAATTACGATGAACAGGAATTTGCCCAACCCATGGTATTTGATATACACCGCGCGCCGAACCCACACCTGAGTTTTGGTTACGGCCCGCATTTCTGCCTGGGAGCCCAGTTGGCGGTTGCACAGATGCGCGCGATTTTTGGGGAGTTGACCCAGCGCTTTGCCAGCGTCGAAGCCACTGCGCCAGCGCGCTACCTGCGCTCAAATTTCCAGCGCGGCGTGAAGTCCCTGCCCATTCGCTGGCGCAAAAAACTAAATCCACAAAGGTAGACCACGATAATGCCTGAAGACCCATCCATGGAAACCCCGGTCAATCTCGACAGCGCCAATCAACGCCTGGCCGATGTGTTCGCACCCTGGGTGCAGCAACTGCAGCTATCCATCGAGGTGATCGAGGACGACACGGTTGTTATCCGCATGCCCTACTCCGACGATTTATGCCGATCACACCAGATGGTCTCTGGCCAGGCGATGATGGCGCTGATCGATACCTGTATGGTCTTTGTTTGCTATGTGGGACAGGGCAGGTACAGCAATTGCACCACTGTGTCCCAGAACACGAGTTTTATGCGACCGGTCATGGGCAAGGACATACTCGCCACCGGGCGCGTACTCAAATCGGGACGATCACTGGTTTATGGTGAGGTGACACTGCGCAGCGAAGGCGATGATCGCATCGTATGCGCCGGCACCTCGACCTATATGATGCTCCCGGACTGAAACCCGGACACCCTGGACAGGCAGTCACTGGAATACCTCGTCGCCCTGCTCTATGCTTGGTCACAGCAGCGACACCATGGAGAATTCGCATGAGCTATATGGTTGCACAGTCGGACATCGATGCCTTCAACGAGGCCGGTGTGGTACCTCTTCGCGGCCTGATCGGTGCGCGTGACCTGGACAGGCTGAGATCGGCCATCGAGGACGATACCAGGGAGCCCGGCCGTTCTTTCACGGTTACGAATCGGATGAAGGGCGCTTTCACGGCAATATGCGGCTGTGGGAAACCCACGATACGTTTCGCGACATCTGCCTGAACTCCCAATTACCGGCTATCGCACAGGCATTTTTCGCCAGCGACAAGATCAACCTGCTCTACGACCAGCTATTCGTCAAGGAAGCGGCCATGGGCCAGCGGACACGCTGGCACAATGACCAACCCTACTGGCCCATCCGCGGCTGGCAGGTATTGTCCTTCTGGATCGCCCTGGACAAAACGACTGCCGAAAACGGTCGCCTGGAATTTATTCGCGGCTCCCACCGCTGGGGCCGCTGGTTCCAACCGGAAGTGTTTGGGAAAACCACAGCGATCACGCAATACGAGCGCAACCCGGAATTCGAGGACATCCCGGATATCGAGGCCGACCGGGAAAGCTACGACATTATCTCCTGGGACCTCGAACCGGGCGATGTGTACCTGTTTCACGCCATGACGGTGCACGGCGCCGGTGGCAATACCCTGGAAAATCGCAGAAGGCGCGGCTACACCATTCGTTATACGGGCGATGATGTGGTTTACGACGTTCGCCCCGGCCTGAGCCAGCCCCTGGTGTGTGACACATTGATGCCGGGCCAGGCGCTGGATTCAGAGCGCTACCCTGTCATACCCCTCTACGACTGACAACTTTCAGAGGGACCACACACTACTCATTCTCCCAATCGACGAGTCGTAAACCAGTCACTCGCGCAAA
>PVMK01122437.1_pt1 | contig 10942 bp, 12 predicted proteins | sample 1853481 | NCBI WGS metagenome assembly PVMK01 (sample SAMN08533507, study PRJNA380276) | Marine sediment metagenome, whole genome shotgun sequencing project. | reverse complement strand
TTTTCTGGCCAAATTAAGCGATTAAGTGACCCATTTGTTAGATGTCGTCCCAAAAACAATGACCGCCAAATAGTTTTCACACACCCTCGGCCAGAAGCAGTCGTAGTACAACCTGTAAGATCGGCCTGGATATGAGATCCAATGGCTCAAATATGACATGGGTTGTACCGTTACGATAGAGTGTTTTCAGTTCATAGCGTACCTGACCATTGCGGGTCATAGACAAGCGTTGGGCGGACACCGCTGGTCTTGCGATATAACTGCACAAGCGTTCCCGCTTATCTCGTTCATGTGCACCGGCGGCAACCCCTGCATGCAGTGAGAACCCAGCTACTTTGCCCAGCCGGCGCACATTGGGTGATCGATCAATTTGAAACGGAATATCATTTTTTTGATTAATCAAAAGTGATTAACCAAAAGTGATGGGCAAAAGTGACAAAAGTGAGCAAAAGTGAGGACGCCCACGTCCCTAACTGTTACAACCATGGGATAACGATGGGTGTCCGGGCTTGTTTTGGGACTTATTTTTACCCGGGCTTATTTCGGGCTTATTGGACTCATTCGTCATCATCAATTTGAATTCATAAGAGACCGACGAACCCGTGAGCAATACACAAATAAGAATTTTTAAGTATGCTTAAAGCTACTGTAACCAACTTCACACAAATAAGGTCAAACATGTCATTACTTTTCACTACATCGAGACAGACCCGATCACTGGGATTGGTTTTAGTTCTTATCAGCGCACTGCTGCCAGCAGAACTTAAAGCCGAAGACCCACAAATCGAGTTTACGCAAGTCAGCACGCGCCCGATAGTTACAGATATCACCAACGCGGGTGATGGGAGTCACCGCCTGTTCATGGTTGAACTGGGAGGTCGCATTTCCATACTCAAGAATGGCGAAACCCTTGCGGAGCCATTCCTCGATATTAGTAGCAGGGTACAAAGCGGCGGCGAGCGCGGTCTGCTGAGCATGGCATTTTCTCCGGATTACAAATCCTCCGGCAAGTTTTATGTCTGGTATACGATGCTTGGTGGGACGACCCTGCTGTCACGCTTCACAGTAAGTGAAGACCCCGATATTGCGAACGCAGAAAGTGAAGAAGGACTACTGGTTGTCCCCCAGCCAGATGCGAACCACAATGGTGGCCGTCTTCAGTTTGGTCCGGATGGAATGCTTTACCTTGGGTTGGGTGATGGGGGCGGTAGTGACGACCCGCAAAATAACGGCCAGAAAGGCAGTACCTTGTTAGGCAAATTGATTCGTATTGATGTTGATCCGGCCCACGGCACCTATGCTGTACCATCCGATAATCCGTTTTTGAGTGACTCCAGTGTCAAAAATGAAATCTGGGCACTCGGATTGCGTAACCCATGGAGGATTAGTTTCGATACGCAGACGGGTGATCTCTTCATTGCAGACGTCGGGCAGGAGGCCCTGGAAGAAGTCAACTTCCAGCCTGCCAGTTCATCAGGTGGTGAAAACTACGGCTGGAGTCTGATGGAGGGCACGAAGTGCAATTCGGGTTCTTGCAGTTCTGCGTTAACGCTGCCTGTTACGGAATATACACATGCGGATGGTTGTTCGATCACCGGTGGTGAAGTTTACCGTGGTAGCGCCTACCCGAATATGCACGGTAGTTATTTTTTCGGAGATTACTGTACAGGTAAGATTTGGAGCCTGACAAATGTCAATGGCGACTGGATTACAACAATGTTGCTGGATTCGAATTTCAGGATCATGACATTTGGACTGGGCGAGGACCATAGTATTTACGTGGCCGATCGCTCTAAGGGGGTCTACCTGCTCAGCGATGGAGAAGTAAAGTCGGAAGCTTTACAACTAAATGCTGGTTTCAACGATGCCTGGTATAACCCGGTCACTGACGGTCAGGGGTTTTTCATCAATGTTTTTCCGGATCTCGGGCTTGTCAGCCTGGCCTGGTTTACCTATGACACGGAGTTACCGCCAGAAGATGCGACTGCCAATCTGGGTTCGCCCGGACACCGCTGGTTAACCGCATTGGGCACTATTGACGGCAATTCAGCAGTGATGGATATTGACATCACTTCAGGTGGCTTGTTTGATACTGCCACCGATGTCCAGCACACGGAACCGGTGGGCTCGGATGGTACCATCATACTGACTTTTTCAGACTGTAATTCAGGTCTCGTGGAATACGACATAACATCCATTAATCAACAGGGCAGTATACCAATACAGCGGGTGGCCAATGACAACATTGTGATTTGTGAGGCGCTCAACGCAGATTGATAATTTAAACTGACGCAAAGTCTCGTATGGCGGCTTCTGGCCGACTGCAGTTATAGGCTATTGCAGAAAGTGACAGTCCGCTACTGGCCGCAAAGCGGTCATAGGGGTGGGCAGGGTCATCCTTGAATAAACAAGCGCACACAATACAGCGTCCAATAGTTTTCTCTTACGGGCAGTTGAGCATTTGCGAGACAGGGGGTATGTTGGGTTTTGGGGATTGGATTATTGTTATTTACCCACGCAGATAATTTTGGCAAAAATGAGGTTTGCCGGTTCTGTTCAAAAATCTGCGTTTTGTGTTTGGTGTCTTTATAGATAGAGCGAAAACAAAACAGAATGACCTAAATTCTGAGCCAGTCCCATTCTGATTTGCCGACAAACCTGGTCAGGTTTCTACCATCAGGAGTTTTTGCGCGAAAAGCGTAGCGTTTTTTCCAGCCTTGACCATAAATCACTTTATCAGTTACTTCACTTTCGACCTTTTTGCGTGTCTTTACATCATAGAACTCGAATTTCACAACATCCTCCACCAATGCATGAGCCATTTGTTTAGCCATCCATGGCGGCCATATAATTATAGGTGACAATTCAGTCTCTTGCAGACTTCGCAGCACAGGCGAGTGGAATTGATGTGGGTCAATCGGTGGGCTGGGAACAACCTTGTCTCGTATTAAATGCGGTTGAGACACATTCCGTCATTTTCTCATTACATTACCTATATTTAAGTGGCGATGTTCTCTTAATCGATTTTTGTTCAAGCAACCTGATGGTTGCGATTACCGAGGAAGTTAAAATGAGAAATGGAAATTTTATAGCAACTCAGATAACGCGCTGCCTAATTGTGGGAATTATTGCCTCCGCGTTCTCAAATCCAGTTCTGGCAGAAGGTACAGCCTTGGATTCCTGTATGGAAACTTTCTGGAGTATGTACGAAGAAACGCTTAGAGAGGAACTCGGAGCGAAGTTTGATGCTGCGGAGTGTGGCAAAGTACGGAACATGCCGTATGTCATTATTGGGGTTACCCTTACCGCCTGCGAGGATGCGATTGACCCCACAACCAACTTTTATGTGCGTGGTCCAGAGCCAAAATCTTATTTGCAAGATTTTAAGATTGATAAAGAATGTGCAATTCAAGGACCAATTTCATGTGGAGAAGATTATATTGTCGACACAAGCATCGAAATCCAGTTTGAAGAAGATGGTGCGCTAGGTAAGTGGAAGAAATTTGTTCGCGATGACGTATGCGAACTTGTAATGGCGGACTTTGCCGCTGATCAAGAACCGTGATCTGAAAAGGTAACAGATACGCTAAGACAGCGTAGTCGCAACATCATAATATCTTCGGAGCCGTCAACCACTGGCGGCTCTTTCAATTAGCACACCCCGACATAGGGGCCACCGTAGTCAATCAGTGAATGCCAGGGTGCTGATTATTAGTCATTGCCACCAACATCAGTTTATAAACTAACAGATTCAATTAATTGCTCTACAGCATCTTGGAAGCACGTCAAAAATTCCCCATTCAGAACCAACCGATCAGATTCAATTTTGATTTTGTCGCTGTACTGAACAACAAGGTTATGAATCTTATCTGGTTTTTGATTTAAGCTTACCCTTCCGTTGGCGTGAAGTAGGCAACTTCTAATGTCCTGACAACCTTTTACGAACATCCACGATCCTGAACGCGAAAGGTCTAAGCCAATTTCCTTCAAGACTGGCTTGAATCGTCCAATGCTGCCTTTTCCTTCAAGAAGTTCAGTTGTTGGGGCATGTCGTTTCCAGATATGTAAAAGCCACTCTTCAAGATGACTAACCATCATCAGGAAAGTATTGATCCTGAGATATGGTTCAAAAGTGTTTATGTAGATACTTTTCTTGGCTTTCAGATCAATTTTTTCATGGTCAGATAGAGAATCATCCTCATCCAGTTTTTCATTCATCCGAGCAATTTCGTTCTGAAAGTTTCTTTTAACTTCGTTGTGGAAATTCACAATTAAGGAAAGATTGTTTCTGTGTGCCCAGATGAAAACTTCATTCTGCGAATTTGTTTTGTTCATTAGGTTTACTTCACCCACTCACTTTCTAAGAACATCGGAACAGATAGTATTGCTTAATTAACTAAGTGATATTGGCTTGTCAACGTGAATTTATCAAAAACACTACAGGTGACTTAACCACCTCACCGTCCACCACATAATCCACCCACTCACGACCTTCAAGGCGTTGCAGGATCATGCCTTCCTCATCTCTGCCGAGGTCAATATAAATCAGTGGTCCTGTGCCTGCTACGATCATGGGGTTACCTTTGTCCTCAAAGTGCGAAGTTATTTTCAGCGCCTATACTCAATAGCAATGAGACGCATTTAACAAGTGCGTTCATTAAATCCATGACACGGATAACTATAAATAGCTGAGGAACTAAGAATATTAAGTATTTACTAACTACCTTAACAACGATTATGGCATTCGGACTACTAACAGTTTCTATGCCAGTTTATTCCCAGACGCCAGACGGACAAACACCTGCCGAAGAAGTGGTGTGTGACCCACTGATGGAAGATGGTGTGACCAAAGGCCGCATACTTGCAAACTACAATAAGAATAAGCAGGACGGAGACCCTGACATGCCGTGTATTTTGGTTCAGGAGTCGGGTGATGAAATTGCAGCGATTGATGGGATTATGTGGGACGGATTTGACACACCCGGGACGATATGTAATCGCCCAAGTATGTAAAGTGGAAGGGATCATTAGCCAAAATCTTTGCCGATATGTAGCCGTCAACCACCGGCGGCCCTTGTCTCCGAATTGATCTAAGTCAAGTCAACGCGCTTTGACTTAACAAACCAGCAGTCTGACTCCTATAGTTAATAATGCGTCACTGGACGCTATTACATCGCCAGATTATTCATAAAAGTCTGCAAACAAGAATCCAATAACCTTCCGACCAGATAGCGGTTCAGACCGTGTTTATTTCTGTTTTGTTAGAAGGGAGGCTGCAAGCATTCCTTTGCGTACGAAAGCGTTCCACTGTGTATTCTTTTGCGCATCTTCATGGAATTCTGGACTGAGTCCGAGCGGCACATGTTCTGGCAAGGGTGTGCGACGGCGTGAAAAAGTGTTACCGATCGCTTTCGACAATGTTAGTCCGTCGAAATCGAACTCGCTTGAGATGATCCAAAGATCGTAAAAGTCTTTCATTCGACTATTTGCCATGCCAAGGGAGACCAGCGCCTGGTATTTCTCCGCCACCACGGTTTCGCGAGGGTATGCCTTTAAGTTCGGTGCTGGGCTGTCCAGGAGAGTGGGGTATTTGATACTTCTTGGGGCGGGTGTTACGGCATCCCCAAATCCGATGTCGGCCTGAATCGGTATTCTGGCACCGGCCAAGTCACCGAACAGTTTTACCCGCATACCGCCGTATTCTGTATTATCGCGGATTGCATTGACTTGTATGCTATCCGCTATCAGCGTCAATCCCATCATCCTCGACTGGAATCTCACAGAGTTCACGAAAGACAGTTCTCAGGCCCGTTTCACTGCTGTCGCCGAAGCCCAAAAAGTCCACGTCACGCGTAGGGCGGTGGGATTGGTCACCCCACAGCATGAACAGCATCGCACCCTTAAGGACAAAGAGATCTCGATATTTGGACTTGCCGAGGCGGTACAAAAGCCTTTCCAACCCATATCGGGTCAGGGTCAACTGGAAATCCTCGCCCCGCTCGCGTGCCAGATTCAGTAACCGGTCACGTACCGATACAGCTATGTTTTTCCCGCGTCTGTCATTCATGTTGCGAGTGACTCCAGGTAGGGGCGCATAACATTTTGGATGCGACAGATTTTGGCATAGTGCCAAAGGTCGTCCACGGTGCAGCGCCGCGATCGCAGGCATTCTCGTAGCGACTCGATAGCAACATCCAGACCGATTTTATTTCGGTATTTGAAACAGTCTGCCACGGTCTTTGCTGGTGAAAACACACGGACGGGCACACCTTCGATTTGGTGATCTTCAACGCCAGCATTGAGTGTGGCCTGGGAGAATCGCATGATACGCAGTGGTGGGTAATCGATGCGTGGCTTCCAGGCTTTTTCGCCGATGGCCAGCCAGACATCAAACGGTGCCTGTGTTGTGATGTCGTGATATTGCAGGGCAGATAGCAGGCAAACCACACCCTTGGGAACACGTTTGCTAGCCTCTGCCAGAGAGTGGTGCTCTGTGATCTCGCTGTCAGGGAGGACATAGAGTCCTCGGGCAATACGCTGTAGTTTACCGGCAGCGCAGAGGCGGCTGAGGTGTGTTCGGGGGATGCCATAAGGATTCAGATCCCGTGCACGCAGGACCCCCATTTTTTTGACCAGTTCGAGGACCCTTTCCGTTTGTGTGGTTTGTGTAGCCATAGTATCCAGTATGTTACAAAACATAGGGATATATTTACAACCCCTTGTGTTTCGGAACGAATATAAAAATATGAAACAAAGAGGGATCGTTGGCGTTTAAAGCCTGTAAATAAAACCGAACCAGCCCTTAACATTCCTTGCTCTCAACTCAGTAGAGTATGCGTTATGGATCGTCAAGCACAAAGAGTTAATGTCGCGTAAATTCTGCGTGCTGCGGAGAATAGGCCATATAATCTCTGCATAATATGCGGAGAATATTCTTGGCTTTGCGGAGAATAGGCCTTATAATCTCTGCATATTATGCGGAGAATAGTTAATGTATATCTGGCAACAAGCTACATGGCCTGAATTCACCTGGGATGATGCAACACTCTCGACTTTGCTTGCCCACGTAAACAAAGAACAAGGGCGCCTCAAAGGTAAGTTGGAGGTAATGGGATCCAAAACTCAGGGTGAGGCACTACTTCAAACGCTTACTGAAGATGTTATTAAATCAAGTGACATTGAGGGCGAGAAGTTAGACAGCGCTCAGGTGAGATCTTCCATAGCTCGACGTTTGGGGATGGACATCGCTGGACTCGTACCAGCCGATCGTAATGTTGAGGGTGTTGTCGAAATGATGCTTGATGCCACTCAAAAATATGATTCTCCATTAACTGACAAGCGCTTGTTTGATTGGCATGCCGCACTATTTCCAACAGGCCGCAGCGGAATGCGCGAGATCATTGTGGGTGACTGGCGTGACGATAGTGAAGGACCGATGCAAGTGGTTTCAGGTCCCATAGGCCGTGAGCGTGTTCACTTCGAAGCACCGCCTGCTCAACAGATACCAGAAGAAAGTGCTCGGTTTCTGGAGTGGTTCAATCAACCAAAAGAAATTGACTCGTTATTAGCAGCAGGGCTTGCCCATCTCTGGTTTATATCACTTCACCCTTTTGAAGACGGCAATGGAAGAATCGCGCGTGCGTTAGCGGATATGGTTTTAGCACAAGGTGAAAACAGTTCACAACGTTCATACAGTATGTCGGCACAAATACGAGAAGAACGCGATGATTATTACAACACGCTTGAAAGAACCCAAAAATCATCGCTCGATATAACGCCCTGGCAAGAGTGGTTTTTGGGTTGTCTTGGTCGTGCAATTGAGAGTGCCCATGAAAATCTTGATGGGGCGCTTCGAAAAGCTCGTTTCTGGGAGCGTTACGCCAGAGAGCCATTAAATGAAAGACAAATAAAAGTTCTGAATCGTGTAATGGATAATTTCGAAGGAAAGCTTACAAGTTCAAAGTGGGCAAAAATCGCAAAATGTTCACAAGATAGTGCAGGAAGGGATATTAAAAACCTGATTGAACGAGGAGCCCTTCGCAAGGATCCCGGTGGTGGTCGGAGCACTAGCTATTCCATCGTCCTGGATTAAGGCGCAGGGGTTGTTCTTCGGTCAGCGCCATGGCCCGCCAGGCTCCCAGTTTGCCCTGAATCGGTATTCTGGCACCGGCAACAGCAGACGACAGTGTGCATTACCAAAGCCGCCAGATGTTGGTAGATGAGCTGGTAAAACACAACAAACATTTTACAATGATTGATTACCCTATGAGGTCTCATGGAATTTGGGAAAGAGAAAACACTTCGATGCATTTAAGAATGACGATGTAAAATTATTATAATCTCAATTTACCTGCCGGAGGAAAATAGTACGACGATGAGAAAACCAATGCGAATAATTAAGGCGAGTGAGATAAAGCAATTTTACTCCATGCAACAGGCTATCGATGCCATGGATGGTGCGTTCTCGTCCATGTCGTCTGGCGAAAGCCATGTGCCACTACGGTTCGTCTCTAAACTTCCAACAGACAATTTGGTGATGCTATTCAAGCCAGCATTCGTAGAGAAAGACAAACGTGTTACGGTTAAATTCCTTACCCAACGTTTCAACAGTTCCATCAAAGGAATCCCTGTTATTCAAGGAGTAGTTATGGTGATGGATTCTGATACTGGTGAGATCTTGTCTATCATGGATGGAGAATATCTTACAGCACTTAGAACTGGAGCCTCTAGCGGGTTAGCTACACGATGCTTTGCAAGAAAAAATGCGGAGGTAATGGCGCTATTTGGTTGTGGTGCACAAGGTCGTACCCAACTAGAAGCTGTACTTTGTGAACGTGACATTAAAAAACTACTGGTCTTTGACAAATTCAAAGAAAGTGCGGATAGGTTAATTGATGACCTGCAAGATCAGTTACAGATTGAAATGGTTTACACAGAAGATACCTCTACCCTACAAGAAGCTGATGTGATATGTACCGCCACCAACTCAACTGCTCCCCTATTTACCAAAGAGGACATTAAGAAAGGTGTTCATATTAATTCCATTGGTTCGTTTCAACCTGATATGCAGGAACTCGATCCATACATTATTAAAGATGCCAAGGTGTACGTGGATCATGTACATTCCTGCATAAAAGAAAGCGGCGACTTTATTAAACCCATTAATGATGGAGTCTTTGGCGAAGATCATATCGTTGGCGAGATCGGTAATTTTTGTTTAGGTAAAATTGAAGGCAGGTCATCTAATGAAGAGACAACCATATTCAAAAGTGTTGGTGTAGCCATTCAAGATTATGCTGTAGCGACAGATGTTTACGAAAACTCTTTAAAAGAGAAATTTGGATTAGAGATAGAGCTTTTTAATTAACGTGAAAAAACTACCTGGTATATTCAACAATGTAATTGGCCCGGTGATGCGTGGTCCATCCAGTTCGCACACTGCTGCATCATGGAGAATAGCACAGACAAGTTTGGACTTATTAGGTGAACCATTAGAGAAAGCGTTAGTAGAATTTGATCGTGACGGTCAGTGGGCTACCAACTATCGGGAGCAAGGTACTACACTCGGTATTGAAGGAGGTCTTTTAGGATTAGGTATTAGCGATGAAAGAATCAAAGATACCGAGCAATACGCTCAAGAGAAAGGCATTTCAATTACTTACGAAGTAAGTTCTTTCCCAACCAACCATGCGAATACGGTTCGTCTTACGCTATGGGGTACTTCTCAAAAAAAGATCCAAGTCGTTGCAGTTTCTTTAGGAGGTGGTGCCTTTGAGATAAGATCGATTGATCAATTTGATGCAAGCTTAAATGGAGAATGGCATGAAATCATCTGTTTTGCCAAGTCGAACAACCTTGAGAAACTGAAAGCCCTTCTGTCGGATGAAATTAAATTACGATTCCAAGAAAAAGAAGACGGTACATGGTATCAATTCAAATCTTCCCTCCCATTCTCTTCAGCAATAATTGAGCAACTTAAAAGTGATTTGGAATTGGATACTGTTGCTGTTGTAAAACCAGTAATGCCAATGATTGCTGGCCGACAAACTGAAATGCCATTTTCTACAATTGAATCACTTACTACGTATGCAGAAGAAACAGGTTTAAATCTAGGTCAGTTAGGTTTGCTCTATGAAAAATGTGTAAGTGGTTTGGAAGATGAAGAGCTTGTTCAAAATATGGAAGGTTTGCTTCAAATCATTAATGACGGGATTGACATTGGACTAAAAGGCACTTATTACGCAGATCGCATATTGCAACAACAATCTCACTTAATTGAAGCGGCAGAGGTAAAAGGCAAGATCAAAGATTCTATTGTAAACCGCATCATCGCTAACGTATCTGCCTTAATGGAAGCCAAAAGCGGAATGGAAGTAATTGTTGCCATCCCAACCGCTGGTTCATGTGGTGCTGTTGGTGGATCAGTTCGAGCCGTTGCCGACAACCTGAATTCTTCTCATGAGGATGTAATTTCAGCCTATTTTGCTGCTGGTTTAATAGGTGCATATTACGCTCAGGGACCAGGGTTCTCTGCCGAAGAACATGGATGTCAAGTGGAAACTGGTGCTGCAGCTGGAATGGCTGCTGCTGCTATTGCCCAATTGATGGGAGGAAATGCAAAGAACTCATTAGATGCAGCGTCAATGGCAATTCAGAATACCATTGGTTTAATTTGCGATCCGGTGGCAGATAGAGTTGAAGTACCCTGTTTAGGAAAAAATATTAACGCGGGTATAAACGGTTTCACCACAGCTACAATGTCGGTTGCAGGGTTCGATGCTGTCATCCCATTGGATCAGGTAATTCAGTCTGTATCGGAAGTAAGTAAAACAATGCCTTCGTGTGTAAAATGCACCGGAGAAGGTGGTTTGGCCTTAACAGAGACAGCCAAACAAATTAAAAAGAGATTAGCGAAAAGAATAGTAATCAAAAAGTAAAATTA
>PVMK01156608.1_pt1 | contig 10943 bp, 11 predicted proteins | sample 1853481 | NCBI WGS metagenome assembly PVMK01 (sample SAMN08533507, study PRJNA380276) | Marine sediment metagenome, whole genome shotgun sequencing project. | reverse complement strand
TCTGGTGCAAAATAGAGTATTTTTGCACCAGAGAGAAATTTGCCGGCTAAAATAAGTGAACAATCACCTTTGGAATGTATCAAAGCAGATTTGCATCCAAAGACTGAAGATGTAAAGAAAATCGATGCAACAAAAGTACCTTTTTGCGATGAAAAATTCGACTTTGTTATTGCAAATCACATATTAGAGCATATTCCAGCTTACACCAAAGCATTATCTGAATTTTATAGAGTACTTAAACCCGGTGGTGTTGCAATTTTGCAGACACCATATTCGAAGATTTTGAAAAACAACTTTGAAGATGAGAATCTTAATACTGATGAATTAAGATTATTTTTTCATGGACAAGAAGATCATGTGAGAACCTTTGGCAAGTATCAATTCTTAAAAAGCATTGAAAATGTTGGATTCAATCTACAAATAAAAAAGCATGAAGACTTTTTCGATGACCATATGGCCTACATCTATGGAGTTAATAAGGAGGAGGACTTAATACTAGTGTTAAAATCCAGCGGAAAATAGTGCAAACAAACACCTATCAGGATAGGGATAATAATTACATAGCATTATTATCCAATATCCAATCCATTCCTAGCAAATATACCTAATCCTCATCACTATCATCGAAAATTATCTAGAAAAAGCGAGAAAACACATTGGAAAGCACTTTTATGGGCTAGTGTCAGAAAGATAGGAACGGATGTCTCTTTTTATTCATGGGTGACGTTTCATTCTTTTTTTGAAGAATAAGAAAAGAATGTAAACCATTATGATATCTTATAAATTCAGATAAAAACGTAGCCTTTCAGGCCGATTACTTAGATCACTTTTAACTCAACTTGATTGAACGACAGGACCTGACGAAACTCCTCACACAGAGGCTTATACAGAGACTCAACAAGGTAAATATCGACTATGCCTCATTTAATTATGGGGCAGCAGTGTTCAAAACACAAGGCTGTATCGCCTTCATACCAATGACACCGTGGCGTAATGCAAAACATGAGGGATCTGCGGTCTTCCCATTAATCCAGCTTATTACTGCTCTCGGAAGATTTGCGCCGGCTATGTGCGAAAATGGATATCCACCGCCGAATCGAGCATTCATCTCTAAAACATAGGGCTTACCTTCCACTAAAAAAACATCCACATCCAGATTGGCGTGATGGCAAAGCGAAAGAGATAATTTTTGGCCTAAGTCCGACAGGGATTGTGATGCTACGGTCATGGCAACATCGGTTTCACCGGCCCGCATGGCGATTTTTTTCTTAACAAAGGTTGCTACGTATGCTCCTGACAAGTCATTGATCACGTCAAGTCCATATTCTTGGCCGGAAAGCATTTGCTGCATCAATACAAGACTATCCCTTGGACCACTGGATTCATATTTTAGATAGGTACGTTGAATATCTCGGTATGTCAAAGCATGCAGCACACGTAATTCGTCAATGTTTTCAGCCATGTAAAGCCCAATAGACCCCATGCCAAATCTTGGTTTCAAAACTACCGGGAATGTGAGCTCACCTTTGTGGATGGCTTCCATGGCATTGTCTAATTTGGTAAATGTTTGAGGTGCACGAAATCCATTTCTTTTTAGAAATAAATAGGTTTTCCACTTATCGTTGCATATTTTAGCCACTTCAATTGAACTACTAACTAATGTTACACCGATTTCAAAAAATTCATCTCTATGCAAGGCCAAAACAGGTACATCCAAATCAAATAAAGGTATAATCGCTTTAATTTCATTTTTTTGGCAATAGTCAAGAAGATAGCTAATATATTCTTGATCATGAATCAAAGGCGTTATAGTAGTGCAATCAGCATCAAGAAAAGCCGAGTTGATTTCACTGCTGTTTGCTGCATGAACATAGCCTTTACCGACCAATTCCTCCTTGAAATAAAGGAGCAGATAGCCTCGGCGGCCAGTGCTTGTGAAAAGAAGGTTCATTTCAAACTTAGAAATATTTTTGAAATTCTTTTTGGTTGTACTGAGAATGGATATATTCTTTTTTATATACATAGACAGTATATTCAAAAAGAGCATAATGATGTCTGATTTCAAAAAATCGGCTCAACTCGTCATTAATAAAGTTAATAATTTTTGGAAGGTTACTATAATAGACATGATTTTGATAATAATCAACAAATGGGGATATCAAATTGAAAGCAATACCCTTGGTGCACATTTTGAAGGAGTTTATTAAAATCGCACAAACAAATCTTTCCCATTCACGTATAGTGCTCTCTCTGCGTTGGTGAAAAATCCCACTCATAACAACATAATCATAAGAATCACTGTATGGCTTTTCTGCAATGTCTCTATGATAGAAATTTAAATTTGGAAACCTAATGCAAGATTCATCCACAAACTCCTTCAGTATATCAGAACCACTATAAATTATATTTTTATTCTTCAATCTATTTTTTATAAAAAAATTTAAATCTGCCAACCCCATACCGACTTCATGCACAGTAATATCATCATCATGAGAGAAAATATGTACAATTTGTTCAAATCGGAGCTTTTTATGCTCCAAAGATTCCGAACTAACAGCCATTGATGTGCCTTTATGCCTACGATATAGCTCTTTATAATATTTTTCTTGCGACTTTCTAGTGCTATTTTGCATATAAACTGATTTCCAAATTTACCTATTTTGAATCCAAATATTCTGATCTAAGAATAGAATATATTATTTTGTCTTCATACACTCCATTTGAATAGTAGTGTTGTCTCATAGTTCCTTCTTTAACAAAACCAATGCTTTCATACATTTTAATTGCAACGCTGAAACGACTAGATGTTTGCAAATAAATTTTATTAAGGTTTAATCTTTCAAATGCAAAGCTTAAAATTAATCGTGTAGATTTTGATCCATTTCCCTTAGATTGATATTGTTGATCAGCGATGAAAATTGAGTACATCGCATGTCTGCTGACATAATCGATATTTCCTAACCCAGCATTACCAATATGTTGGTCGTTATCTTTTAAACAAATAGCAAATACAAACCGGTTGTTATCATTTTTCAATTTATCATACCATTCATATTGTTGGGACTTTGACATAGTAGGAAGATACCCCATAATATCACTTATATACTCACTATTTAACCACATCGCATTTCGTTCAATATCTTCTTTATCTAATATTCTCAAATATATATTATCCGCATGCAATGGATATTTAATACTTTTCATATTTACCCCCATCATTAATAATGTATATCTTTATATTGATACCTTGCACGCTTTGAATATTTTATCGTGTAAAAAATTTTTTGCACGGAAAATTTTCAATGTGTTTTCTTAATGTTACGATTATTTTGAGATGACTTCTAATTGAACATACTAAAGACAGCTAATAGCTGTCAAGATGTTAGCTGTAGACAGTTCTGATCTACGGATCTCGGATTTAATTTTACAGAACTGTTCTCACCTTATAGTGTCCTCAACATCTATTGCAACCTCCTTTTAACATTTTAGGGTTTATGATTGTTCAACTCTATGCTATCAGGAGGTTGTTTTTTGCAATGTCCCAGATCAATTCCGCTAAACGCACTCAACTGCTGTTTAGAATATTCTGGCTGCAGGATTGACAAACTCGATGCTGTTGTTTTTTATGACAAGCCTCTATTGAAGTTCGTGAGGTTATTAGCCCTACAACGTTACTTATTAATATATTTATTTGACATTTTTATTATGATTTGCCATACTACGAAACAACCCCTTAACGTAGGAGGCAAGCCATGCTACCAGTTACTCGAAGCGACGAATACTTGTACTCAGTTCCAAAGTTTGACCTTGGCAAGGGCGATATAAAAGAATTCATTAATGAACTCAGTGGGTTCCACGAGCAATTTGCTGATTGTTTTCACCGTAGCGAATCCAGAGAACACTTTTTTAATTACATGGCCGGACAATTCAGCGATCTTGAACGAAAATCTATTGAGCCTATCGCCTTAGCCGTCAAAGACGGTAATGTAAGAGCATTACAGCGATTTGTCAGTGTTGCACCATGGGATGACAACAAAATCATTTCTAAATATCGTAGTCTTGTTAATGATGACCTTGGCAGCCCCGATGGAGCTCTGATCTTTGACGAAAGCTGCTTTCTCAAAAAAGGCCAAGACTCTGTTGGGGTAGCACGGCAGTACTGCGGCACAGCTGGCAAGATCGACAATTGCCAGGTCGGTGTCTTTGCCGCTTATGTATCTGAGCATGGGTACGCAATGGTCGACAAACGCCTGTTTATCCCTGAGCAATGGTTCTCGGACGATTACCATCTGCGTCGGCAAAAATGTAATCTGCCCGAGGATATTGTTTTTCAAACCAAGCCCCAGTTGGCTGCTCAAATGCTATCGACGATCAGTTCGGAGAAAATACTACCCTTCAAGTATGTCCTTGCCGATTCAATTTACGGTGTAAGTCCGGAATTTATTGAAACGGTCGATGACTTGCCGGGTATAACTTTCCTCGTATCGGTCCGAAAAAAGACCCGTTGTTGGCTTAAACGCCCAATGACCATTAGCAAGCAGTATCGTTGGGGTGGCAAGATCCGGACCAAAACCGTTCTGGCCGACACCGGCAGCAAACCGATGGCCGTTTGCGAGTTGGCCAAAAACATCAACGATTATTTCTGGTACCGTCGTCAAGTGTCCGAAGGAACCAAAGGACCTATCGTCTATGAGTTCACCCGGCGCCAAGTTATCTTGTCAATTTCGGGGCTACCAGAAAAAACCGTATGGTTGCTGATTCGACGCACGATCGGTGATGATCCCCAGTACAGCTATTTTATCAGTAACGCTTCGACCAGTACACGACTAAAAACCCTTGTTTGGCTCAGTGGTTTACGCTGGGCGATCGAACAGTGCTTCGAGGAATCCAAAACCGAGTTAGGTATGGATCACTACGAGGTGCGCAAGTTTATGGGTTGGCACCATCATATCCTCACGTGCATATTGGCACACTTCTTTCTCTGGCACCTGAAGATCAGGATGGGGAAAAAAAGCACCGTCTATTACGCTGTCGCAGCTTAGAGTTCTACTCAGGCTACTGTTACCAATGAAAAAACACAGCCTGGAAACATTGATCGAACAGGTTGTTTGGATACAGAAAAGAAACCATCGTGCCTATCTGTCGCATAGGCGAAGACGACTACGCGAGATTGTCAAAGATCAATAAGTAACGTTGTAGGGTTAGAAACGTATTATGCATTTGCCCCAAAAGGTTTGTTTCAATTTCTTATAGCAATACCTGTATGGCTCAAAGAGAGGATATTGAAAAATATGATAAGGACTAATAGAGTCTGTTCAATATTATTATATGTAATTATTACAGTATGTTGTAAGGCTAAAAAACTTAAAGTAACTCAAAAATACTGCGTTTGCGGGCGCTAAAAATCAGGGGAATTTAATATTTTTCTATAAATATTAGAATCTTTGTGCTCCTTTTAATTATTGAACACCAGTATTGAACAAAAGGAGCCAAAAATGGTGAATTTTCAAATTCCCCTGCCGGGGCTGGCCCGCACATTTGATAGCCTCACTGAAGCTGAAAAACAGTTTATTGAATACTTTTCTTTAATCGATGCGCAGTGCTTTGCTCCGGTACTGAGCTGTTACGCCGGTATAGGGCCTAAGGGCTACAGCGCGGCGCTCATCATCGCCAGAATTATTGTTCTCATGTGACTATGACAAAGAGCAAAACCGCTTCGGCTATAATTGCTACACATACTTTAAAGATGGCTATCGAAAATACGGGCCGGCGGTACCGCACAGCAGGATCTACAAAAAGCTAAAACCGTATAGAAGTGGCATCGAAAGAACTTTTGCACTGGTAAAAGAGAATCGATACCGCATGGAAATCAGTAATCGATATAAAGGCATCGAAAACGTTACCATCCATGCCATTGAGCATGATATCGCCTTAACCCAGGATATCATCTATGATTACACCAAAACTGGAAAACTCAGCCCGGTGCTGAATCTTAATTATTGAACAGGCTCAATTACTCTTTTTTTCTGTGTGGCTTTTGCCGGTTCTGTTATCCTTGGTATTGCTTCTAATGTCTATGTGGCCATTGTGGGTAGAACTCTTGTGGGTTTGGGAGTGGCCATGCTTTTTGCGCCTACCTTGAAAGTGCTGGCAGAGTGGTTTCGAGTCAAAGAATTTGCAATGATGACTGGAATCCTTATGGCTATGGGCGGGATCGGGTCTTACAGCGCAGCAACACCCCTTGCCTATATCAGCGACTGGATCGGCTGGCGCCAGTCTTTTGTACTGGTAGGAATTTTAACCTTGGGATTAAGCGCACTTGTATAGACTTTTGTGCGAGACCGGCCAGCTGACATGGGCTGGCCCTCTCCCTCAGCCCCTCAGGGCCTGCCGTTGAGTCTGCCCGCCTTATGCAAGGGGTAAAAATAGTCCTTACTCACCCTCACTTCTGGCCTCTGGCATGCTGGTTCTTTTTTTCTTATGCAATATTTTTTTCCTTCATCGGCCTTTGGGGTGGTCCATTTCTGATTCAAGTCTACGACCTCAGCAAAACCAAGTCGGGAAACATCCTTTCCATGTCAGCTATTGGCATGATTTGGGGTAGTCCAATTCTGAGCTATCTTTCCAACAATATTTTCAAAGCCCGAAAACCGGTTCTGATTCTGTCGAGTATCTTAACGTTGATCATCACAGGCCCGCTCTATATTTTCACCCAGGGTATTCCAATTGCTCTACTCTACTTAATTTGTTTAGGAATCGGTACATTTTTAGGAGCTGTCACAACCATCGGATTCACCACGAATAAAGAACTGTTTCCAGTTTCCATTGCCGGCACAGCCACAGAATTGGTGAACTTTTTCCCTTTTCTCGGCAGCTATATTTCAGATCATATTGGGCGCTGTATTGGACAGTCAGGGAATCACCACATCGGGAGGTTTTTCCCTTCAGAGATTCAGATATTCATTTCTGGTGCTCTTTCTCTGCGGGCTGGTAGCTTGCATCTCCAGCTTCCTTGTGAAGGAAACCATGAAGACAAGATAGATGCTGAGCTGCAAAGAAGGCGAATCATATTGAAGATTGGCAAGCCTAATATGAAATAATTTCATTATGTTATCCAACTTGTCATCAGGCACGCAGACTGCAATGCAAATTTTGCTGATATTCAAGACTTGCTCATGCATTGTTCGATTGGTGGGCTATGGCAAGAGAGCTTCAAACGCCATATAATGAATAATGAATGGAGTTAATCATCAGAACAGGATAACTCGGGAAAACTTAAACAGTGATGGTTTGTTTAAGGTATATTTTAATTTAAAGTCTCTATAACGGATTTAGGCATTCTGGTGTTGAAAGCTGGCAAGCATTTCAATCCGTTGTTCGGTAGTCTTTTGGATATGGTCAATTTCAGATTGATTTAAGTGACTGTATTTTCCGATCAAAGACAAAAACTCTTTGACCGGCAGCGGGTTGTCAATGGAATGGGTAAATTGGAGGCTCCCCGTCTCGATTGAATATTCCCACAAAGGTACAAAATTCGCTTCAACCGCCTTGCGCCCGATTTCGATCAACTGATTCGGGGGAAAGCGCCAGCCGGTTGGACAGGGCGAAAATACATGAAGATAGGCCATACCGCGTTTGGATGCTGCTATGGCCTTATCGAGTTTGGCATAGTAGTCTACCATAAAAGCCGTTGAGGCCGTTGCGACATATTCACAATTATGCATCAACATAATGATCGGCATATACTTGGCGTCGCGTGTCTTGCCGCGCAGATTCGATCCGACAGGTGTTGTTGAAGTCCAGGCGCCAAAAGGTGTCGTGCTGGAGCGCTGGGCACCTGTATTCATATAACCCTCATTGTCCACGCAGATATAAATCATCTGTTCACCGCGCTCGGCAGCTCCTGAGAGCGATTGGAATCCTACATCAGCGGTGCCGCCGTCTCCCGCTAAGGCCAGCATGGTCACATCTCGCCCAATACGATTATAATAGCGCCGTGCACCAGCCAACATGGACGCGGTATTAGTCAGTAACGGATGAAAGACCGGGGTTTTGGTACCGGTATGTCCGTTTACGCCAACAGACCCTATCCCGGGAATACATCCCGGTGGGGTTGCGACGACGGTGTTCGGTCCGATTCTTCGCAAACTATGACGGATCAAAAGCTCGGAATTGCACCCCAGGCAGGCCGAAAGCCCCGGAACAAAGAGGTCCTCCAGCTCACCCCATTTATTGTAAAGATCCGCAGCGGTAACATATTCCAGAGCACCAGGTTTACAAGCCTTGACACATCCTGGATCTCCGTCACAATGATTGCATTTCATGACACTGCCAGACTTTAAATTATAAGTAATGCCGGCATACGAACATGCCAGGGTACAGAGATGACAGTTGACGCATTTGGCCTCATCCCACTGAATCACACCCGTATCTTCATTTTTAGTCAATGCTTTGGCCGGGCAGTCCTGCACACAGCGCGGCTCCCCGCACTGCCGACACTGGGCGATTCCATATGATTTTTCGATTGAATCCGATACGATTTTAATGCGTGAGTGCGCCGGGTCCACGGTTTCGGAATGGAGATAGGCACATGTTTTTAAACAGTCGTTGCACCCATCACATTTGTCCGGATAAAAAGCAATGGTATTGTAGCCTTTTCCCACGGTCTGACTCCTATAAAATATTTAAGTCGTGCGGGCCACCGTGCCCGCTTGATTTGGGTCGGCTCGGTGGCCGACCCTACTTTAGAATATTTAAAACCGGTAACTATCTCCAGAGTTTCGTCATCAGCAACCTTCCCGTATCGAGCGGGTCACTGGTAAACGGGTCTTTGATCTCAGCCAGATTAATCTCGCGCTGAATCAACTCCCTCAAAACACCGGGGTCGAGCTCGGTATTAATGGCCGAAACGCCAACAAGCCGATCATTTTTAAACACCAGTTTCTGGTATTGGCGGCTGCTGGGCAGATAAATCGTATTGACTTCGATGTCATCGGTGGTTTCGGTCACCGTTGCCAGTCCAACTGAAAAGCCATGGTTATCGAAAAAATTAAACGTATTTAAACCACTGCTGCCAAGATACGGCTTCAGGGCCGGATCATCCACCATGTCCATGCCCGCAATGCGGCCTTGCACCGAGGCGTTCGGCAGGGTGGCATTAATGGTTTTGCCGGCATCAAAAAAACCGGGGGCCTGGACCACATCCCCGGCTGCCCAGATATTCTCGACACTGGTGCGCATGGTCTCGTTTACGAGGACACCCTGGTCGATGTCTATGCCCGAACCTTCCAAAAAGCCTGCGCGTGGTCGCACACCGGCGGCGAGTAAGAGCAAGTCCGCTGACAATACCTTGCCGGATTCTAGCGTCACTTCGCAGGCTCCTCCTGCTGAATCCACGTTGGCAACCCCGCTTCCGGTAGCAATGGTGACGCCGTTTTCGCCAAAAATTTTTTCAATCATGCCTGCGGCGGCTTCGTCAAAATACGCAAACAACGACACTTGGCGACGAACCACCAAGGTGACCTCAAGACCGGCCTGGGCCAGATTCTCGGCGGTATGCATAGCGATGAGCCCGGCCCCGATGACGATGGCGGACGTTGCCTTCTGAATGGACTCTCGCAGTTTCAGGGCGTCATCCAGGGTTCGGACCACCTGGTAGGGAACGGTATCTATTCCGGAAAACGGCGGCACCGCAGCATCTGCGCCGGTGGCCAGCAGGAGTTTCTCATACTGAATGGTTTCACCGGAATCGAGTGTCACTGTTTTTTTGTTTGGGTCCACTGCGCCAACGGCGCTATCCTGCATAAATCGGACATTAAGGTCATCGAAATAGGACTGGTCCCGCAGGTGGATCGTGTCGGCTTGTTTTTTCCCGGAGATGACATAGGGCAAAATCGTGGGGGAATACGGCAGCGTCTGCTCCCGCGACACGATCGTAATTTCCCCGTCTTCATCCTGAAGCCGGATGGCTTCCAGAGCTGAAAGCCCGGCGTGGCTGCCACCGACGATGAGATATTTTGTCTGAGACATGTTTGCTTTTTCTTTGCTTTTATGCGTTTTCATTGATCCAGACGGGCCCATCCGGCACTATACCCGTAAGCGTCCGTGAGGTGGTTGCAATCACCTCTCGAAAATGGTCGATGGTGATATCCGCACCGGCCAATCCGCCGATAAAACTGATGGCAGGAATCCGCTGCGGCAAGCGATAAAGGGTTCCCAGCAGTTCTTGAAAAACCGGTCCCGAATTCCATCCGAAAGATACACTTCGATCCACAACGCCGATGGCTTTTACCTTAGAAACGGCCGCCAACATTGCCTGTTGGGGATAGGGTCGAAAAGTCTTGACCCGGATGAGACCGACTTTTTCACCCTCATTTCTGGCAAGATCAACGGCTTCCTTTCCTGCACCCGTCATGCCGCCGATGGTCACAATCGCATAGTTGGCACCATCCAACCGATATTCTTCCACCAGGGGGGCATAGCAACGCCCGAACCGTTTTTCCCATTCCGTATGAACGTCGCTGATTACCCTCAAGGCATTTTGCATCCCCTTGCAGGTTCCTTTGCGATACCTGACAAACATTGCAGGCCCAGCACCGGTGGCGCCTCCGGTGAGAGGGTCAACCGCCATCGGCCTTTCCGGGTCAAGTGCAACGTGCCAGTTGGTGTTTTTTTCACCTAAAAATTTATCGACGTCCGCCTGATCGGGAATTTCAACCTTTTCAACACCATAGGATAAATAGTTACCGTCATGGCAGACATTCACCGGCAGCATGACATCGCGGTTTTCGGCTATCTTATAGGCCATAATAATGGTATCCAGGATCTCCTGATTGTTTTCGCAAAACATCTGGATCCATCCCGCCTCCCGCACGGTCATGGCATAGCTTCAGGGCGTCATCCAGGGTTCGGACCACCTGGTAGGGAACGGTATCTATTCCGGA
>PVMK01128189.1_pt1 | contig 10944 bp, 12 predicted proteins | sample 1853481 | NCBI WGS metagenome assembly PVMK01 (sample SAMN08533507, study PRJNA380276) | Marine sediment metagenome, whole genome shotgun sequencing project. | reverse complement strand
GGGCTGGCGCTGGCCATCACTTCCGAGGACCGGCTGCTTTACGTGGGCCACTATGGATACGCCGACCTCACCCACCGGACCCCGGTGACTGATCAGACCCTCTTCCAGATCGGGTCCATCAGCAAGTCCTTTACCGCGCTTGCCCTAATGCACCTGTGGGACGAAGGCATCTTCGACCCGCAAAAGCCAGTCCGAGAGTACCTGCCGTGGTGGGACGTGCAAACCGAGTTCGAGCCCATCACCGGCCACCACCTGCTCACCCACACGTCGGGCATCCCGGCCAACCGGGACGACATCTACGGCTCCCCCTATATGGCGTGGGCGCTTCGCGAGCAGGCCACTGCGTGGCCGCCCGGGGAGAAGTTCCACTACTCCAACGTGGGCTACCAGACGCTGCACGTTCTGCTGGAGGAGCTCTCGGGCGAAACTTACGCTGACCTGATCGGACGGCTCATTCTCGAGCCGCTGGGCATGGACCACACCAACGCGGCCATCACCCTCGAGACCCGAATCTCCCAGGCGGTGGGCTACGTCGCTCCGTACGACGACCGCCCGCACCACCCCTCGCGCCCGCTGGTGGAGGCGCCGTTCATGGAGTATGGACTCGGTGACGGCTGCATCCAGTCCACCGCCGCCGACATGGCGGCCTACATGCGCATGCTGATGAAGAGAGGGCAGAGCCGGGCGTCACGAATCGTGTCCGAGGCCGCCTTCGATCTCTTCACCACTCCGCACTCGGGGACATCTGACGAGAACCGCTCGGTCGGATATGGCTATGGCATGGGCGTAAGCAGTGATGACGAGCACGGCTTTCTAAAGCACAGCGGCGGCATGGTAGGCCTCTACGCGAACATGGAAATCGATCTGAACGACCGCGTGGGGGTCGTCGTGCTGGTGAACGGGCCGGTCCGATGGAGAAACATCTTCGATTACGCCAGAGACGCGCTGCGGGCCGCCGCACGTGGAGAAAGCCCTCCCCCACTCCCCGAAAAGAAAGACCCGACGCTGATTGAAAACGCAACGGACTACGCTGGTGAGTTCACCACGGCCTCGGGAACCACCGTCGTCTTCAAGGCGAACGGCAGCCGGCTCCTGCTGCACCACGAGGGCGACACGATCGTGCTCGAGAGCTTCGGCAAGAACTCGTTCTACACACCGCACCCCGACTTCGATCGCTATACCTTCAACTTCGGACGAAACGAAGAGGAAACGGTGGTCGAGGTCACCCACGGCCCGGACTGGTTCACCAACGAGCACTACGCCGGACCCACGCAGTACGAAATCCCCGAAACATGGTCGGCCTACACCGGCCGCTACCGCAGCTACAGCCCGTGGTTCCCTTACTTCGAGATCTTCACCAGAAAGGGCCAACCGCTGGTGGTGATCGTCGCCGGCAGTGAAAGCGGTTCCGGGGAGATGGTGCTGCAGCCCAGAGGCGAAGGTGTCTTCCACCCGGGAGAAGACCCGACCCCCGAGGTGCTCCGCTTCGAGGACGTGGTGGACGGCCAGGCCCTGCGGGCCGTGTGGTCGGGGCACGAGTTCTTCAGGGTTTCGTGGTGAATCTCGAGGAACCACCACGACGATCCACATGCATGGGTGCCGCGTTCACAATTGTTGAATCGTAATCGTTGTGCCAGGAGAAACTTTCTTAACTTTTTGTCTGCCTTGCCTTTTCCGGTCCACTCGTCCCCCGGACAAATCAACCTACCCCAACAAAATTAACAACGTTTCTCCTGGCACCCATACTACCGAGCACACTGCTTGGCTCATCGCGGCCAGCTGCGTGATAGAATTCCCGCAAGGGAGTCAGGATAATGAAAGCCATCTTCCTCGCCGCTGTACTGGCGGTTGCGCCAACGCTCGAAGGAACCGACTTTCACGTCAACAAGACGGCGGATACCGCCGATGGCTCGTGCACTGTAGCGGATTGCTCCCTGCGCGAGGCGATCATCGCGGCCAACAGCGCGAGCGACGCCGACACGATCCACATTCCTCCGGGGACTTATGTCATCTCGATTTCGGGCGCCGGCGAGGACAACGCCGCTACCGGCGACCTGGACATCAAAAGCGAGCTCACTATCCTCGGTGATCCCTACGAGCCCACGGTCGTTGACGGCGGTGGGCTCGACCGCGTGTTCCATATCGTAGGCGGGGTGATCGTCCGCCTCGAATGGCTCACCATCACAAACGGCAGCTCCATCGGTGGCGGCGGCATCGCCGTGGGCCACTCCTTGGCCAACGTGACCGTGGATCGATGTCTGGTCATCGGCAACACGACCACGGGGTTCGGCGGGGGACTGCGCAATGATGGCGACGTGCTCTACGTCAGGAATACCACAGTAACAGACAACACAGCGGATCAGGGTGGCGGCCTGGCCGCCCTGGGCGACGGCACCCTGGCGCTGGTGTTCTCAACGGTCAGAAACAATTCCGCGACGTCCATATCGAACGGCATGCAGATTTCGGCGCATAGCGGTAACTCTGTCGTCCTCGAAAGCACCATCATCGACAACGCGGCGAGGGTGGGTTCGGCGTGTTGGTTTTCAAATCTCGTGTTCAGCGGCCATAACATCGAGAGCCCGGGCCACTCCTGCGGACTCAACGGCACTGGCGACATGGACGACGTCACCGCCAGCTCCCTCGCCCTCGGCCCCCTCGCCTGGAACGGAGGCCCAACGCGAAGCTTCTCCATCGGGCCCGCGAGCATCGCCGTCAATCTCGGTGGCGCCGGCAACTGCCCCCCTGTGGATCAACGTGGCGGACCGCGCAACGACGGCTTCTGTGACATCGGCTCTTACGAACTCAACGCCGTTCCGCCACAGCTCCTCTTCCGCGACGGCTTCGAGTCCGGTGGCACGACAATGTGGTCGGCAACCACTCAATAATATGGAGATCTTCGTCGACGGCAGGTCATTTCATATGTTCACCTCAACCCTGTTGCCGCCGGCGTCGTCGAGGATCCTGCCGAGTTTCCGTACAGCGGACATCTGGAGATGCTGGGGCTACGTCGACCCCACGTCATTGATCGGTGTGCGGTCCTCCGCGCTTTCGGGGCGGAGAATGCCCGATTGAATTCGATTAATTGGGTGCCAGGTACATAATTGCACAATAACGGGAAATAGCTTCCCTTCGGTGCCCGGGTTCCAAGATCCTAAGATCTCTTGCGATCCTAGTTCCGCGAAGTTACATCCGGATCGGCGTCTCCCTCCTGACCCCATCGCATTCTCGAGCGTTTCTTCGGGCTCACCAATCTTGGGATCTTGGAACCCGGCACGGCACGGATGGTGAAGATCTCGTCGAGGAGTCCCTCGGTCCCGTCTGGCCACTCCGCCTTTGTCATCTTCCCCCTGCTGTAAGGCCGGCTTTGTCGAGGCGAGCGACGAAGCTCGGTTTGCGGTTGTGGCGGCCCCTGAGGTCATCGAGTCGCCTCCTGAACGCCTCCTGGTTGCGGTCACGCACGGCAAGGTCTCGGAGGTCCAGCAGGAGAGTGACCGCCAGGTCGTAATACTTTGGCTTCGTCGCAGACACCAGCCTTTCGATCTCGGTCCAGACCCCTGCCTTGCGTGCGGCAAGTGCGTCGAGGTGCTTCTCCCGGGCGGCGGCCGCGGCAGCCTCACGTTTCCGGCGAGCTTCCGCGGCCCTTCGCGCCTGCTCCTCTTCCCATGCCTCGAGGATTTCCTCGGCGCGGGTCAGTAGCTCACCGACGGTGCGCCGAGTCCTCTCGACTTCGCTGCGCCCGGTTCTCGCTTCGTCCCTGAATCCGCGAGCCAGCACTGCCTCGACCCGGGCGTGCTCGCCGCAAGCAACCCGGTGAAGCAATGCATCCTTTTCATCCACCGGAAGCCCGGCAATCCACTCGGCGAGGCCCGGCGGGTCCGGCTCTACCGGCTCGCTGCCCTCGGCGGCGGCTGCGATCAGATGCTCGTCGATGCGCAAAAACTCGGCCATCGCCTGGAGCGACACGGGCAGGCTTTCGAGGCCGGGCGGCACGGCTGGCTCTGCGTCATCGGGATCAACTTCGTCATATTGAACACTGAGCAGCCAGGCAAGGTACAGGGCGCGCAAGTCGCCTCGGAGCAGCCCGATTCGAACGGCGGCAATGGCTCCCATCCATCCGCTGACCTCGTCCCAGTCCTCGAATTCCTCGCGCTCGCTCCACAGGTCGATGATCATGTGTTCTCCTGCGCGCCGCACAGTCGCGCAGTCGCCCACGAAGTAGGGCGCCGCCTCTTCGGGCGACAGAGCCTCGATGGGGAGCTTCATGGCGAGGCGACGAGTACCCCAGTTCGCGAAGTAGATGTGCAGATCGAAGTAGCGCTCGAGGAGCCTTGCGGGGTCAGCCTTCAGATCACCCCAGTTGTACTCGTTCGAAAAGCTGGTCGGCGTGATCTCGGCGCGCGACGAGATGGCCCGCAGCTCACTCATCTCCTGTTGAGTGAGAAGCCGATCGACCGCGAGAAATTCGTAGGACTGGTACTCGCTCATGGGCGGTGCTCCTGGTGTGGACCGGTCATGGCCGCCACCAAAGGCTACAACACCTCGGCGCACGGCACCCTTCGCATTGTTGATTTGTGTATGGGTGCCATGGCTCCTACACGACTCCGATAATCCTTGGCGAGGCACCACTGTGCGATGATTGGTAACCCCACGGCCCTCCTCTTGCCGTGGCCCGAACCTGATGGAGGTGAGTATGGTGTCCAACGGAACTGGTATCGACCGCCGCAAATTTCTCACGCTCGGTGCAGCGGCATCAAGTCTCGCGATTGGTGGCTGTGGTCGGGCGGACGAGGTCATGGCCGAGGTCAGCGATCTCGAGATGCGGTACCGACCGCTCGGAGGTACGGGCCTGAAGGTGTCGACGGTCTCCTTCGGCACCTACGGATTCGACAATCCGGCCCTGCTGTCGGCCGCTCTCGATGCCGGAATGACCACCATCTGCACCAGTGCCAACTATCAGAATGGCCGAGCCGAGGAAACCATCGGCAAGGCCATCGGGACCATCGGTGGTCGACGCGACGAGCTGGTCCTGTTCACCGGCGCGGTCGTCAAGGCAGGGGCCAACAAGCAGAGCGTCCTCGAATCAATCGACGCCAGCTTGCGCCGGCTCCAGACCGACCACGTGGAAATCTTTCGCATCACCGGAGTGAGTTCGCCTGATGATCTTGGGGTGGACGCCCTCTACGAAGCCTTCGAGGAGGCCAGGACAGCGGGCAAGGTGGGCCACCTCGGGCTCTCCGGGCATCACGGCGGGATGCAGGAGGTCCTCAACGCCGCGATCAATGACGGTCGATTCGAGGTCCTCTTCACCAAGTACGATTTCGCGTCGTACCCGGACCAGGAGGAAATCCTGAGCCGGGCGAGCAGCAAGGGAATCGGAACCCTGGTTTTCAAGACCGGTGCCGGCAACCGCGAGAAGGAGATCAAGGATCTCGAGGCTGGGGGCCTGTCCTACCGCCAGGCAACCATCAAGTGGGCGCTCATGAACCCGAACGTAGCCAGCGTCTGCGTCGGTATCACCAACTTCTCTCAAATCCGGGAGTATTCGGAGGCGGCCGGCTCCAAGATCACTGAGCCCGAAATCGCCATGTTGCGGAATTACGCAGGGCAGATGTACGACAGGTATTGTCGATTCTGCAGCACCTGTGAGGCGAGCTGCCCCCACGAGGTGGCGGTGGCCGAAGTGATGCGGTACGCCATGTACTTCAAGTACTACGGCCGTGAAAAGGACTCCATGGAGCTCTACGGGGCGTTGCCCGGGGGGTGTTCGGCGGCCGCGTGCAACGGATGCTCCGGTCCTTGCGAATCCGCGTGTCCCTTCGGACGTCAGGTCAAGGACGAGTTGGTGGAAGCCCACCGGCTGCTCAGTTTTGCACGGGCGTAGATCGCGATGACTTTCCGACTGCAGTGCGTCCTCGTGGTGGCAGCTCTGGTCGTCGGCTGCGGTCCGGGCGAGGAGCCGGCTGTCGGCGGGACCGGTCTTGCCAAGTTACTGCCCGCGGCGGCGTCGATGAACGGATGGCAGATGGCAGACGGGCCCACCGACTACGACTCCGACACCCTCTACGAGTACCTCAACGGCGGCGCACCTCTCTACCTCAAATTCGGTTTCCAACGGATGGTTCACGTCCGCTACCAGTTTGGCGACCACTCCCTCTCGAGTGTCACTCTCGATGTCTACGACATGGGATCCGATCTCGGGGCCTTCGGACTCTACAGAAGCGGCCGCCCGCCGGGAGCCGAGGTTCGGGATTGGGGCGCCGAGGGCTACCGTTCGGGAACGGTGGCTGCGGCCTGGAGAGGCAGCATCTCCATCCATGCCGAAGCCGACGAGAACCGGGCGGAGCTGACCGAAGCCATGGAGGACCTGGTGGCAAAGGTCGCAAATGATGTCGTTGGAAGCACTTCACGCCCGCAGATCATCGGCCTTCTGCCGCACGACGGCCTGGTCCCGTGGAGTGAGCGCATCGTCGCCGAGGACCTGATGAACCACGCGTTTCTCCCGGGTGGAGTCCTCGCCACCTACCGAGTGGCGGGCGACGAAGGGACCGTGTTCTTCAGTGACCTGGCGGGTGAGCGTGCGGTCACCGAAGCGATGGCCGAGCTGCGTGCACACCACGACCAGTGGGGCGAGATCGTCGACGACATCGACTCGATCGGGGATGGAGGGTTCCGTTTCGTCGACCCCGGCCTGGGTTCCGGTGCGGTGGTCTCCACGGGTTTCTTCGTAGTGGGAGTTCACGGCGGTCTACCGTTCGACGTGCAGATGGATCTGCTCGGCCGCTCGTCGACAGTCTTGCCCCCGCATCAACGTAAATGGTGCCGCCTTTTCATATGGCCACGGTGCCGAGCGGACCGGCTACCGGTCATCCAGGCGTTCGTAACTATCCAGCGTGATCTCTGCCTTTACCTTGCCTGTGTGGGCAATACCGTCAGGCTCGAAAAGCACCAGCTTGACGTGCCCGCGCGGCACGACGCGGTGCTCTACGCCACGGGGCACGACGGTGAACTCACCCGGCCGTAGCGTGACGGAGGTGTCGTGCGTCAGCACCTCCAACTCGCCCTCCAGGACCCAGAAGAGCTCATCCTCAGCGTCGTGCGTGTGCCAAGGGACCTTGTCGCCCTCCACGCGTACGAGCTTGACGTGCTGCCCGTTCAGCTCACCCACGATCTTGGGTGAAAAGAGATCGTCGAAGCGGGCAAAGCCGTCGGTGATGTTTACGATCTCAAGCATGTTCCCTCCCTTTTTTCCGTCTCCGTGACAGGGTCGGCGCCCCCTCCAGGGGCTACTTCTTGACCTGGTAGCGGCCCGGTGCGTCAAAGGCAATTATGGCGCGATATCCCGCATGGACGGTGGCTCCGTGCACCTGGCCCGTCGGGATGAAGAAGGGCTGGCCCGCGGCATGCGACTCGGCGGGGCCGCCCTCGCGGCGTAACTCCACCTCGCCACTGACGGGCAACTCCCACTGATCCTCGTGGGCATGGTCTGGCACTTCTACTGTTTCGAGAAACTCGACGAAGACGACCTGCTTGTCCTGGCCCTGTATCAGCCAGCCGGTAACACCGGGTAGTGGCAGGTCAATTTGCGGCAGAGACCGAATGAATTCCGGGAAGACGTCCTTGTCAATCATGTCCAGTTCCTTTCATGGGCACCACCCCGGCATTGTCGCATTGATCGCATGGGTGCATGGGTGTCACGTTCAGAATGTTCACCCTGAGAGGGGCTGAGTAGAATCATCTCCCGTCACCATCCGTAAAAGGTGCCCAACGATTTTAACGATTTGTAACCCAACGGCCGTCATTGATGTCTTCCTCGAACCCGTTACGACAAAAACGTTAGAAACGTTGGGTCTGGCGCCCTCAAGAAACCTTGGTTGAAATATTTATTGTTGAGTGCTAGACTCAATTTCCTCAGTTATCCGATTAGATAGACCCAAGAAGGAGAACCAGAATGAATCTACGGAACATCTTGATTTTTACCATGTGTGGCATGACCAGTCTCTTCGCAGGATGCGGCGGACCATCCGATGGAGTTTCCCAAGAGGCCGGCGGGCCCCAACCGGAAATTCAGGTCCAAGAGGCCCCCGCCCCAACACCGGACGAGCAGGTCGCGGGACTCGATGCAATGTGCGCCGAGGCGCAACCCGCGATGGTGGCCCGCCAGGCCGAAAACCCACTCTTCAACAGAGTCGGAGGTCGCGAGGGCATCTACGAAATGGTCGCCGACACCGTTCGGCGCCACCAAATCAACGAAACCATCAAACACACCCTCGACGGCGTCGATCCAGATCTCCTGACTGAGCGCGTCACCGACTTCCTCGTTTTGGCAACCGGCGGCCAGGGCGAATATCACGGTCGGGACATGGTCGCCGCCCATAGCCATTTGAATCTCAGCAACGCTGATTTCCTCGCCGCAGGCAGTGACCTGGGAGCCGCGATGGATGCCGCAGGCTGGGGCGAGAATGAGAAACAGGAATTGCTCTGCGCCTTCGTCAGTCTGAGGGCCCAGGTCGTTACATCAGAAAGCTGAGCTTCTCGAACGGTCATCTGGGCGGGGATAAACCCCGCCCCTACGTTATTGTTTGAGAGGGAGAGGAGTCTATCCCCTCCCCCTTTCTTTGTATCTTCTAAAGTTAACCCAGGCCCCTGGAAAATCTGCCAGGCGCCATTCCGCCCTAACAACCCCATACCTGAACCCCCACGGCAGTGCCGCGCGGGGCCCTACTCATCCACCGCGAGGTGCTTCCTGAACATCTCCTCCGCGGCTTTCCTGCCCGCTTCCGTCACTATGACCGATTTCGCTTTCGTGGCGGGATTGCCGACGTATCCCTTTTCGTGAAGGCTATCCATGATCTCCCAGGAGATCGACTTCCACGCTCGAAACCCGTACTTGTCCTCCATGAGAATCATATAGAGCAAGGCAAGCGCGATCTCGTCCGCTTTTGTCGTATCGTAATCCATCGATCGTCTCCCCCGTGTTTGCCGCGACATTTTCTTTGTTGTTGAAGTGCTTGTCCTATTCACAGCCCTTCTACGCACGAGTCGGGCGATACCGCGATCTCCGGAAACGCCTGGAGCAACTCCCGATCAAGCGTGACGAGCCGCACCGAAAGGTCACGCGCCAGCAACGCGAACTCGGAATCGTACCCCGTGCAGCCGCTCCCAGCGGCCAGCTTCAGCACCTCATCAGCCGGCACGGCGTACTGGTTTTCCCCGATGACCTCTTCCGCAGTGTCGAGGGCTTCCAACGCCTGCGACAGCTCGAACCACCGGTTCCGCACCCCCGTCACCAGGATGTTGGTGAGCTCGCTACGCCACAGCAACGGCGCTGACCACTCCCGGTCCAGTTCGAGCAGCTTGATCGCAGCGTCTGTTTGCTCGCTCGTTGGGAGGATCAACGCCGCAATTACATTCGTATCCACGACGATCATGGACGACCCTCGTGCCTTGCCTCTTCAATCTGTTCGAGGGTGAGGGTTCGGCCCTCGAAGCTGTCATGAAGCCTCCCGATGCGCGCGAGGAGCTGCTCGGTCGGGGCCCTTCGCGGGGTCAGGCTTCTTTCGATTCGATAAATGATCTCGCCATTGATGCTGCGCCGGTTGCTCTCGGCAACCGCCTTCAATCGGGCGTACAACTCGTCAGGTATGTTCTTTACGGTGATTGTTGCCATGGGCCCTCCCCTGCAACCAATATGGTTCCATAATGGTTTCTCGTCAACAGGCCGATGTACGCCCTAGAATCACGACGACAGGCCCGGGGGACACATGACCACTCTTCGCTGCGCCGGAAAACTCAGAATCGGAAATCGGTGGCTTTAGAATCTTAATCGAATCGGTGCCAGGCTTTAGAATCTTAATCGAATCCGTGCCAGGCTTTAGAATCTTAGAAAGTTTTCGCACCCACCATCAATCGTTCAACATTCTATGTTTCTAAAGCCTAGCACCGAAACTTCTAGGTTCTACTCAACAAAAACCGGGCTCGACCACGCAGCACCACCGCCCTCCTGCACCACCCGCGCATAGACGTACTCGCCGGGTTTGAGGTCCTCGAGGTCGGTGGTCAGCGTGAGCTCGTATCGTCCGTCGCCCGGAGACGAAGCAACGATCCCGCCGCTGCGAATCACGTCGACCCTCTCGATGGGCGCCGTTCCGTCAATCCTAACGAAGACCGGAACGGGCTCTCCCGGCGCCTCGATAATCGAGCCCATCGGGTGGCCGCCTACGGCGAAGCGCAGCACGATTCGGGGTCCGTTCGTGGCGTAGACGCGCCTGGCCTTCAGTGCCCGGTAGACTGCTTCGCGGTTGAGCCCGTCGGCGAGAATCGCGGCCACGCCTCCGATGCCGGAAGCCAGGTGGGCCAGTCCCGGGTGACCATCGTGGCTGTCGCCGCTACCGACAAAACCGAGACGGTAACCGCGGTCGAGCGCGTCGCGTACGAAGTTGCCCTCGACCGCACTGTAATGGGTTGTGGTGAGTCCGCGGCTTCGCTGCAGCCGTGCACCGAGACGACCTCGGTCACCGACTCGAGCTCGGCATCAGGCGGAAAATCCCAGTTGATGGCCACCGGTCCACCGGCGGAGTGGTGGGCGACGGTCAGGGCCCGCTGCCCCCGCAGAGCCGCCCAGAGCTCCGGCGGAGTGTCGTACTCAGGTCGATCGAACTCAGGACCTCCCCGTCATCGCCGAAGTAGAGCACATGGCGGTGGCCGTGCACCCAGTTGGTCCACTCGAAGCCGAGGAGGGTGACGAAACGTCCGGTTGGTTGAAGCGAGCGGTCTGCTCACGAATCTCCCGCCACAGCTTCGGCGCCTGGTCGAGAAAAACAACGCCCCAGTGGTCGTGGTCGGTGAGGGCGACAACATCGAGGGCGGCGACGTCCCGGGCGTAGGTCAGGAAATCTTCCGGCGTCCCGGTACCGTCGGAGAGGGCCGAGTGGCCGTGCAGGTCCG
>PVMK01123879.1_pt1 | contig 10944 bp, 9 predicted proteins | sample 1853481 | NCBI WGS metagenome assembly PVMK01 (sample SAMN08533507, study PRJNA380276) | Marine sediment metagenome, whole genome shotgun sequencing project. | reverse complement strand
AGATCAACGGCCGCTCTGTTGTTGCAATGCGGGGTAGTTCCGTGGCCGATTTCATTTCAGGGAACGTCAAGACACCCTACTCGGGGGCGGGTCAGGTCGGCTATGAACTCTTCGGTATGAAAGCCTTCTTTGACGGTGATTGGAAGATTCTGTGGATGCCGCCACCGTTCGGGACTGGGGACTGGCAACTGTACAACCTGAGAGAAGATCCAGGAGAGATAGTTGATTTGAGCGATCAGCACTCAGAGCGGCTTGTGAAGATGATTGCCCAGTGGGGGCAATACAAGGAGGAGAACGGAGTACTCGACATCTCATACGCTTTGTCAGGAGTTGAATGATTATAAATGAAGCCTCGATGTCCGCTCGACGTATGTGAGTATCTGGTGTGTATCAATTTCCGCTCTGTAGTCGGAACCGTCTATTGGCAATCACTGCTGCTCTTGTTCCGCTTCTCGCCAGAGAGCAGTCGTTCGCCAGCCCTGGTTTAATGCGCCAGCAATCAGTGCTCTCGGCCACAAGCTGCACATCGTGGTTAGTGGTTTGGGTGTCCCATGCACACACTATTCGGGCAGCATCCCATCGAACTTGATAGCGACCTGTTGAGCCACCACATTCATTGCACGTTTCGGTTTGCGAGGCATTGAGTCATGGAACCTAAGATTGTGCGGGGTCGTCCGAGTCTTAGCATCAGTGAAGCGGAAACGCTAGCGCGAGACATATTTGATTTTGAAGGACATGCAACGTCTCTTCCGAGCTACCAGGATCAGAATTTTCGTATCCAGACTTTAGGTGGTCTGCGTGCCGTATTGAAGATTTCAAATGCAAAAGTCAGCGCAGCAATGCTCGACTGTCAGTCTGAAGTGATGCGCATGCTGACCGAAGCCGGGCTACCTGTACCGTCGGTCATGGGCCAGACCACTATCCAGATTGCCGGTCAGACTCATCACGTTCGACTCGTTTCCTGGCTGGAAGGTACACCACTGGCATTAGCCAACCCGATCACTCCCGTAATGGAGCGCGCCTGCGGTACGCTGCTCGGGCGCATGGACACCGTGCTGACGGATTTCCAACACGAAGGTGCAGAATCCTACTCCGAGTGGGATCTGGCACATGCCGAGACCACCGAACTGAGCACATGGAAGCTCTCTCGATCGAGGATAGGTTACTGATAGAAAACGCCCTTGATCTGTATCGGCACTTCGTTGCTCCCGTGTGGAAAGACCTACCCCTGGCCGTCATCCACAATGACGCCAACGATTATAATATTTTGGTCGGGTCAGCACTGAATGACCCAAGTTCTGTTTCCGGCCTTCTGGATTTTGGAGGCGTCATGCACACCGCCCGGGTATGTAATGCCGCAATCTGCGGAGCTTACTTGGCACCGTACCACGCAGATCCGATAGATGCTCTGTGTGAAGTTGTTCGGGGTTACCACAGAGAGTGTCCACTATCTGAAAAAGAGCTGGGGGTGTTTATTACTCTTGCAAGCACTCGTCTTGCTGTCAGCGTATGCATGTCCGCCGCACAATACCGGCTTGAACCGGAAAACGATTACCTGATAGTGTCAGCGGCCGGTGCCTGGAGCTGTCTACGCAAATTCTCAGAGGTATCCCCTCGCCTGGCACACTACCGGATTCGAGATGCTGCGGGAATTGAAACTGTGCCCGGATCAAAAGATCTTTGGGTGTGAGTGAACGTTGTCAGGTCATGTACACTCGTGTTTCGAAACTGCCAGGTACAAATGGAACAGAGGGAGTCCATGTTCAAGTCAAAACAAATACTACTTGTCTGCATGACTTTGCTCATTGCGAATACTGTGAGCGCGCAGGAACCCGACCTGGTGCAACTCCGCCAGCAGGTGGAGGATACCGAACGGGCTTTTGCCGCGACAATGGCCGACCGCGACCACGACGCATTTACATCGTTCCTGTCCGCTGAAGCCGTATTCTTTTCGGGGGAAACACCGCTGCGTGGCAAGCAGCAGGTAGCCGATGCCTGGAAACCTTATTTCGAAGATCCGGACGCCCCGTTTTCCTGGGAACCGCAACAGGTTGAAGTGCTGGATTCAGGCACCCTTGCCCTGAGTTCCGGCCCGGTAAGCGATCCTGGTGGAAAGCCGGTCGCTACCTTCACATCCATCTGGCGCCTCGAGGCATCAGGCAAATGGCGAATCATCTTCGATAAGGGGAATAAAGCCTGTGATGGGCCGACCCGGGAGGATTCGGATTCGTCAGAGCCTTGATATGGAAAAGTGAAGAGTTTTTCAGACGCATGCCTCTTCAAGGACAAGCCTCAGTGGCCGAATTCTTCCACAGCATCCACCATAGCCAGGATATTTTCAGGGGGAACATCGTTCATCACCGTGTGCACGGCACCAATCATGCAACCACCTCCTGGACCGAGAATCTGAATGACACGCCGCACTTCCTGACGTACATCCTCAACGCTGCCGAAAGGTAAAATACGATGTGAGTCGATGCCGCCACAAAAAACAATGTTGTTTCCGAATCGTTTCTTGAGCGAAGGCAGGTCAGACATCGACCCTGCCGAAGTTTGAATGGGGTTTAGAATATCGACACCGATCTCAATGAAATCCTCAATCAAAGGAGCCACGTCACCATCAGAGTGAAAGAATATTTTCGCCCTGGTCCGATCTTTAATGAAGCTGATGAAATCTGCATGAATGGGTTTGAGGATCTCACGATACATTTGCGGTGAAATCATCAGACTTTCCTGGGTTCCCAAATCATCACCGATTTTGATGATATCCACATTGTCACCCAGTTCTTCCAGAAAGCGCCCCATCAACTGCTTGCAGTACCCCGCAATTTTTTCCAGCAAGGCGCGTGCAAATTCCGGATCCCTGGCCATGTTGAGCAGGAAAGTCTCCATTCCCTGCATTGCAATAGCCCGCTCAAAGGGAAACAGCAGCCAGGGTGTTGCCAGGATTGCAAATTGGTTCTCTCCAGCCAGGCGCCTGGAAGTTTCGCGCACATGAGCAATACGGGTTGGGTCACTCATATCGGGCCAACTCTGACTAAGTTCCAGATCTTCCACGGTTTGAGCGCCCGAGAGAGGATGGATGCCGGGAAACCACTCCCCGGGAGTGATTTCAGTCTGTCCACCACCCCATGAATCAATATAGTTACTGTGGGGATCACGCTCACGATTCCGCTTTCGTACCTTTTCAGGTTCCAGGTCCAGCACTCCGCGAACATCACTGTGCAGCCGACGCATCGTTTCTTCGTCTATTTCCGCCGTCCCCAGCTCAGGCCAGTCGTAGATGTAGTTATCCGGAGCTTGTACTCCGGTGATGTCCTTGATCGCCCTGTAAGGCTTCATTTTTATCCCGGTGGCATTGCTGACCCCGATGACCAGCGGGATGCGATCGGGTTGCTCATGATGGATGGCGGTCAGCACACGCTCCCGGGAAGTCATCGGCATTTTTCATTTCCTCGAAAATGACTGGACAGGGTGACTTCGCAGGTAGTCGGCTATCAGGCTCAGCATTTCGAACATAAGCACCGATCCGGTCAGGGCCGTAATCTGGTTCGGGTTGTCGACAGTAGGCATGGGACAAACGATATCCGCACCCACGATATTGCGCCCACGCAAGCCGTGCAGGATGCGTATCGCCTCATAGGTGCGAAGGCCGCGGTAACCAGCCTCAAGGTTCGCCACTCCCGGGGCATCCGCCGGATCCAGCACGTCAAGGTCGAAAGTGATATAGACCGGATTGTCGCCGATGCGCTCCTGCATGATGGCGATGGTGCGATCGATTCCGATCTCGAACAATTCCTCCGCCGTCAACACGCGATAACCAGTGTCGCTTTCCGCCGGGTCTTCCTTCAGCTCATTTGGGTTGCCGCGTATGCCGATTTGGATACTGCGTTCGACATCCACGTGACCTTCGCGCACCGTGTACGCGGCCCAATGCGCCGCCGACCGCTTTGCCCCCAACCAGTGCGGCCTGTGTTCGTAGTCATCCCGATGGGCATCGAAATGAACCAACGACAACTTTTGACCTCCGGCGATGTTTGTCCCGGCCCCGCCCAGTGCTTTCAGAATCGGGCCGGTGATCGCGTGATCGCCGCCATAGGAGACCGGCCGGGTGCCAGCTTCATCCAGGATTTCATAGTAATCCTGGATATGTGCTACGGATATTTCGTTGTTATTGGCCTCGGGTAACGGCACATCTCCCAAATCGTTAATTACGACTGCCTCCCAGGGTGTCAACCTGAAGGCCTGGTGCGCACGCCGCAGGCGAGCGGACACATGACGGATGGAACGCGGGCCCAGGTGCTGGTCCCGTTCGGTGGAACCATTGCCGGTACTGTGCGGCACTCCGACCAATCCGATATCACAATCCTCCGGCTTCTCGTTCCAGGAACACCTGAAAAACGTCGGCACACCCCACCAGTACCAAGGGCGCATCTGCTCCTTGCGGGCTTCAATTTCTTCACGTGACATGAGCACACGCCCTCAAATTCGGTACTGCTTTGGGCACTATTTCTTACCCGGTTGTCCCAATGCGAATACCCGCAACATTTCCAGCGTTTCCGGCCTGAGATTCTCGATACCTTCATATGGCATGGCATGAGGCAGTGGCCTGTCCGGATACATCTTCTTGTAAGCCATGTGGCGCATGATCATGTTGGCGAACTGTCCGCCTGCCCACGGGCCGTACTTGATGGAATCTGCCGGTCTTTCCTCCCGCGGGTCGCGCGTCAGGTCGAAGATATGTGCCGCAATTGGATTGGAACCCGGAGGGGGCATGTGCATTTTGTACTTATTCTTGACCACAGCCTTCAGCAAATGGCCTTCATAGATGTGGACGTAATCCCGGCGTCCGTGCGTATCGCCCAGCAGCATCATACTACTCTGGTCGACACCGTCGATTACGCGGTCGGTTGGCACTTCATCCATTGCGTCTGCAAACATGGCAAATGTGGTGAACAGGTCTGACACATGAATAATGTCTCCAGCGGTAGAACCTGGCTCGATCGCGTCAGGCCACCGAATGTAGGCATTTACACGAACACCACCTTCCAGTGAATCGGTCTTGCCACCACGGTAAACCCGGTCTGACACACCAGTGATTCCTGCATACTGCATAAATGGGCCGTTGTCACCCATCACCATGATGATGGTATTGTCGGCGATGCCCAGGCGGTCCACCTCGGCTACGATTTCACCAATCCATTCGTCGACTTCGACGATTGACTGGGCCACCGTTCCGCCATTAAGCGTCTGTGCTTGTGCGATATCACTGGGTATGAAAGTCAATGGAAACAGCGGCCAGTAATTCAGGAAGAAGGGTTTGTCCTGTGCAGCAAGCTTGCGAAGCTGGTCAAGGGCGTTGCGTTGGTAACGCTCGTTCATTTCTCGGTAATGCGTCTGGGTCCAAGTCTCGCCTGCCTCAAGGTCTACTTCATAAAGTTTGCCGTCACGCACTTCGACACCCGTCACCATGTGGCTGGGATTGGTAACAAAGGTATTGTCCAGCGTGTAGGTCTGCAGTTGACTGGTAGGGTCGGAACCGCGAATGACATCAGCATCCACTGCTTCAGGAGACATAATGGCCAATTGGCCCTGTTGGTGTATGGGGAACTCGGCGTGCATGAAACCCTGGTTATTGGCGTAAGCCTGTTCGATATCACCCATATGCCATTTGCCAACGTGGGAGGTGTAATAGCCCGCCTTGCCCAGCACTTCTGCCAGGGTGATTTCTTCTCCCGACAATCCGTCACCCGCGATCGTGGCCTTGGCCTCAGTGAGGCCGGTTCGAACCGGGTAACGCCCCGTCATCATGGCCACCCGCGTCGGTGTACAGGATGGTTCGGTGTACATCCGCATCAGGGTCATCCCTTGCCTGGCAAAGGCATCGATATTCGGGGTTGAGTAACCGCGCGACGGTGTCAGGCCGGGTGTACCGATTTCGCCGTATCCAAGATCATCGAGCAGTATGTAAACAATGTTGGGCGGCTTGCCGCCGTTGGCCTTGCGAATGGCTGCGAGCCGCTTGGCGGTGGCTTTGTCATCGGCTGCCCACTGCTCGCCATTTTGCGCCAGCAGGACATAGTGCTCGGCGTCGTGGATTAACTCCTTCGCCAAGACGCCCTGGGCCACAAGCCCCAGCGACAAAAACGTAATAAGACTAACTCTTCGAATCATAACTTACTCCTGATTGATTCAGATTTTTGGCCCATTGTGCTTTCCGGGTCACCTGAGCCATTTGTATATTCGATTTCGGTGTAATTTACCGCTAAAGTTGATGCGGTACACTAGCTTCAAGACCGTAAAGGATCATATCAGGCATTCGTCAAAAGAATGAATGAATTAACCACGAAATATGTGCACCATGTTATCCACATTGTATTGGTTTTAGTTATTGCGTCAGTTTTGGCCCCCGCAGCATATTCGAAACAAAGCGATGATGATATTCGCCTTGTTCTGCACCTGACCGTTGACGGATTACGGGCTGATTTGCTGAGCAGGTATGCTGACCGTTTTGGTGAGGGTGGCTTTTTGTACCTTAAACAAAACGGCACAGTTTTTGCCAATGCGCATTACCAGCACGCGAATACGGAAACCATTGTTGGCCATTCAACGCTGGCGACCGGAGCCCAGCCTTCGGTTCACGGCATGACGGGCAATGTCTGGTTCGATGCCGAAACCGGTGAGCTTGCATATAACATCGAGGATGCAGATTTTCCATTGCTCCCGTCTCGTGAGCAAGCCAAGACCGGCGAACAAGTAGACCCGGCCCAAAAACTTGCGCGCAGCCAGGGGCGATCACCCCGCGCCCTGCTGGCCGAGACCTTTGCTGACAAATTGAAAGCCTACACGGGTGGAAAAGCCAAAATCTTCGCTGTTGCGGGTAAGGACAGGGGTGCTGTCCCAATGGCGGGTAAAGCCGGCAAGGCTTTCTGGGTGTCCACCAATAGCGGCGATTTTGTTACTTCTGCTTATTATTATGACAGCTATCCGGACTGGGTCACGACGTGGAACACACAGCGTAAAGCCGAAGCCCTGGCAGACAAGCAGTGGGTTTTGCTGAATGAAAGCGATAGCTATTTGCTCGCACACCAGGATGACCGCCCCTATGAAACCGATCTTCGCGGCTACGGCCGGGTCTTTCCTCATCAATTTGGAAGTGCGGATGATAAGTTACTTTATACCCAGGTCATCACCAGCCCACAGGGCGATCAACTGACGGCCGATTTTGCCGGGCATTTGCTTGTCAGTGAACAACTGGGCCGTGACAGCGTTCCCGATTATCTTTCAGTCAGTTTTTCAGGTGTGGATGCAGTCAATCATTTCTTTGGTCCTTCCAGCCTGGAAAATGAAGACATGATTCTGCAACTGGATCAAACACTGGCTGACTTTCTGGCATTGGTCGATGAGCAGGTTGGCCTGGAACATACCCTGATTGTGCTGTCCGCCGACCACGGAATGGCTGAATTGCCGGAATACAAGACAGAGCAGGGATACGATGCGGGACGCCTGACACCGGATGTGATCCTGACTGCTGCCGCCCGCTTTGGCAAACAAGTGTACGACTCTGAAGACCTCGTAAAGTCTTACTATCGACCCTTTGTGTATCTGGACAATGAGGTAATTTCAGCTGCCGGACTTCAAAAGGACCAGGTGGCCTCAGCCATGGCCCAGGCATTAACCCGGGAGCATGGTATATACCTTGCTATTACACCCGCAGATGTCGGGCGATCACCTGATTCGAGGCTTTTGCACCAGGTTCGTAACAATATTCACCCGATTCGATCAGGTGATATCTACATCGTTCAGGATCCATACTGGTTCAATTTTGATAAGGGGCCCATCGCTGGCATGCATGGTTCGCCGTGGAATTACGATACCCACGTGCCGGTGATTTTTTCAGGTATCGGTATCAATGCAAAAATAATATATCGCCGTGTTCAACCCGCTGATATAGCGCCAACGCTATCGGCGCTGCTGGGTATGTCGCCACCGGCTTCAGCCCAGGGCACGGTATTACCAGAAGTCTTCGAAAAGGCCAACACACCCACCAGTCAGTAACCCCTTTCCCCATCAATATGTAGTTCACGAGCCTGCTGCACGAACCCGTCAAATGCTTCCTGGGTCTTTCGATTGTGTTCAATACCGTATGAATAGTAGTTATCGCCCATTGTTCGCCGTCAACGATAGTCGGACAAGTTGGGTGGTTTGAAATGGTGGAATCGGCCAATTCCGGACCTTCAAATTTGATGAGATTTCACGCAAACCTGATTGAAAAGTTGATGTGAAAGGCTATTCAATAAGTGTAGATCTCTGGCACAGTAGCGTTTATTTTACTTATACCCCCCAATATCATGGGCAGGAACGAGCATGGTTAGACGAAAGAGTGTGCAGCGCGCGAAGGCCGAGGCCACAGGTAGCAAATTCCTCTTGGGAGATCCCGGGCTTCATCACGGCCCCACGCCATCGTATTCGCCCTTTTCGAAACAGGACGTGCAGCGGATTATCGACGCCACCTTCGACCTCATGAGTCAGACTGGTGTCGGTTTCGATCCGGTGCCCCACCTGATGGATCGACTTGGCAATGCGGGTTGCGACGTATCGTCCGAGGGTCTGGTCAAATTCCCCATTGAACTCATTCGAAAATCTCTCGACAGCGTTGCAAAAAGCGTCAGGCTTTGGAACCGTGACGGCTCGAGCTTCATTGAGATTGACCGCCAACATACCTGGTTCGTCCCAGGTATGACCTGCATCAAGGCCTACGATGGGGAAACCGGCGAGGCCCGCGACAGCAACCGGGAGGATCTCGCAACGATAACCCGTGTGAGTGATGCGCTGCAGAATATCGATGCCGTGTGCGTGACGTGCAAAAATGTCGAGGAATCAAATATTCACGGTGAGATCGATGAATTTTCCGTGCTCGCTGAGAACACTACGAAACCATTGGTTTACCTGTGCGAATTCGCCGAGTCGCTCGGGGTGGTTGTAGACATGGCGGCGGCCATTCGGGGCGGCCGAAAAGAGCTGGTGGAGAAGCCTTATTTTCTGCATTGTGTAACGCCCCTGCCGCTCTATTACGCAAAACCCCACATTGATCAGCTCGTCGAGGCCGTGGAAGCCGGAGTGCCTGTCACAGCCGGCACCGTGACAATCGGTGGTGCTTCGGCTCCGATTACCATCGCGGGATGTGTTGTGCATTCGTTGGCGACCGATCTGACCGCGATCGTCTTGTCGCAAGTCATTCGCGAGGGTTCCTTCTGTATCGGCTCATCCGATGCAAGTTTCATGGAGGTGGCGACGGGAGCGATAGGAGCACCTTCTCAATCGGCCTTGGCCGAGATGGCAATGTGTGAGATTTCCCGAATCCTTGGAATACCGCGTTTGACCAGCACTGCCGGTGATTCCCAGGCACGGCGATTCAATCAGGACGCAGTTGCCGAGATTTCCAGTAACATGATGCAGGCCTTCTACAGCCGGCCGGCCATCTGCCCGTATGTTGGATCCCTGGACGAGGGGATCACTTTTTCCCTTCATGCACTACTCTTAGGAGATGAACTCGCGGGGCAACTCCGCAGCATGTGGCGGGGGATCGAGGTGAATGATGAAATGCTGGCGCTGGACCTGACGCGGGCGGAAGGCCCGCGAGGGAACTACCTCGCTCATGAGCACACGGCAAAATACTGTCGGCGCGAGTCATGGAATTCGCGCTACTTCGGCGCCCACTTCCCGACGGCGTCGGGAGCTCTTCGTGATGAGGACCTGGTTGAGCGCATTGATCGAGAACTGCAAGAGATTCTGCTGAATCATAAGCCCGAGGAATTGGCGCAGGAGACGATTCTGGAGATGAGGTCGATCGCTGAGAAGTTCGAGCAAAGCTATTTCGCATCGAGCTAGTGACCTCGCTAGCCTGGAACGCTCTGAAGACCTCGCCGTCTTCTGGGAGCATCGATTCAACCTTGTGTAACCCCAGTCATAGCAACTGGCTCATAACCATTGAGTGTCGGCATTTGACCGCATGCAGACAATTAATGGCCGATTATTCTCGTTTCTCGAAGTTCCGAAATGGGTCGTGAGCCGCTATTGGCAACTCAGTTTGGCTAATGACCGGTTGAGATCACACCCAGAAAGCAGCTACTCGTCAGGCATGAATTTCAGCGATGTGTATGACCGGAGTCGGCCAGGTGGAACTGATAAAATGCCTGGGCAGTGCCGTGAAATTCAGGGCCTAACGAAAAACTTGTGTCGTAGCTTTAGTTGTCGCTCGTAATTTTCGGGGGATTGCTCAAGCAATAAGTTGCCTTCCTGGCTGGTCAAGCTGACAAAGGCAAATGTGCGCATTTCCAATTCGTCGCCCTTAAATCCCATTTCCGCAAACAATTGGCGTACGTTAAAGAGCCGCTTTTTGTCGACTGATTTCACAACTTCGGCAACTTCTGGAAATTCCTGGGTTAGCGAACGGATCAGCAATTCGTCACGATTGAAATTCATATCGTAAATTGCACGCATCAGCTCCCAAAGCTTGTCTTGGGGGGACATATCATCGGGCAGACTATTGAAGGCCCCGATGGCCGCGTCAGTATCGCGCCGGTCCCAGTAATGAGCCAGAGCAACAAGGAATTCGTTACGGTTTTTGAAATGGCTGTAAAAGCTGCCTTTGGACACCGGCATCTCATTGATCAGGGAATCAAGGTTAAATTTACTCACGCACTTCCGGGACATTTGATTTATGGCCATATCGAGCCATTTCTCCCTGCTAAAACTAACAGATTTTGATTTATTGCTGGTCACGGCCATCTCTTCAATACTTGGTACTTTAATTAATGCCTAAAACTTGCATCATTTCATCTTAGTACCTTAAAGTATCAATACCTAAAGGTATTAGTACTCAATGGTATGTGCAGAACCCTTCAGTCCGTAAGACCGCCATAGTATCAGGAGAGAACGATG
>PVMK01120156.1_pt1 | contig 10944 bp, 11 predicted proteins | sample 1853481 | NCBI WGS metagenome assembly PVMK01 (sample SAMN08533507, study PRJNA380276) | Marine sediment metagenome, whole genome shotgun sequencing project. | reverse complement strand
GTCGTCACGCACAAATCCTCTGCCTGAGTACAGCGGGGGCATGAAGCCGGAGGGCAGATGACTACGGAATACGACGGAGTAATCGTCGGAGGCGGCCACAATGGCCTGATCCTCCAGGGGTATCTGTGCAGGGCTGGGTTGTCGGTAGCAGTGGTGGAGCGCCACCTGGAGATCGGAGGGGGCCTGGATGCCCATGAAGGCACCCGCAGCGGTTACTGGCACAACATCCATTCCGTGAACCACCGCAACGTTCCCGCTTTACCCTGGTATAAGGACCTGGAACTGGACCGCTTCGGCCAGGAGTACATCCGACCCGAAGTGGCCGTAGCCATGTTGTTCCGGGACAAGAAAGCCCTGATCTGGCACAACAACGATGTGGAGCAGACCTGTGCCAGCATTGCCCGCTTCAGTGAGAAGGACTCCAAGACCTTTCGTGACTTTCACCATCGCTTTGCTCCTGTTGTAAAGAACATCATCGGCCCGGAGACCTACTCCCCCCCCCATGCCCGCTGAGAAAAAGCGTGAACTCCTGGAAAAAAGCGAGATTGGCAAGGCCTACTATGAATTCGCAGATCGCTCCATCAACGATGTGGTCCAGGAAGTCTTCGAGAACGAGCGTGTTCAGGCCATGGTCAGTTATCTCTTCCTGCTTCGCGGCAACGAACTGGACGCTCCCGGCCAGGGATACATTGTTCCCGTAGCCTGTGCGGGTGGAATCAATTCCACCCTGTCCAAAGGCACCTCACACCGCCTGGGTCATGTGCTGCACAAGATGGTGGTGACCTACGGGGGAGATATCTATGACGGCAATACGGCCGTTGAGATTATCATGGAGAATGGCCGTGCCGCCGGAGTGAAACTTCGAGACGGTCGCATTTTGAAAGCGCGTAAGTTTGTGGCCACCACCCTCAACCCCCAGCAGACCTTCCTGGAGTTGATGGACGGCGACAAGATCGATCCCCAACTGAAAGATCGAGCCAAAAATTTCAAGTATTCTCCGGTCACACCGGTCTTCACCGTCCATCTGGCCTTACACGAGAGGCCTATGTGGGCCGCCGCCGAATGGGAGCCGGCCGTCATGAAGGGCTGGTTGATCGTCATGGGAGTGGAGACTCCCGAAGACATTTACTCCCTGGAGAAGGACTGTAGAGCGGGCCGGATTCCTTCCCGATTGCAGCTCATCGGAGGGGTTCCCACTGTTTTTGATCCTACCCAGGCTCCGCCAGGAAAACACGTGGCCTGGTTCTGGCAGGTTGCACCGTACAACCTCAAGGAGGGAGGCCCCGAACATTGGGACGACATTCTGGATGAGTTCTGTCAAAAGGAAGTCGACCTGATCTCAGAGTTTGCACCCAACATCAAAAAGGAAACGATTGTTAACCAGTTTGGATTGAGTCCCCTGGATATCGAGCGGCATTTCCCCAACATGAGGGGAGGAGACTGGATGTGCGGAGAGTTGAACGCCGACCAGTTTCTGGATAAGCGTCCTTTTCCTGAGTGTTCCCAGTATCGTACTCCCATCGAAGGCCTCTACCTGGCTGGTTCCTGCTGCCATCCGGGCGGAAACATCACGGGAGCCCCGGGATACAATGCCGCTCAGATCATTGTTAAGGATCTGGGAGTCGACCGATGGTGGACTCCCCCCGATCTGGAGAAAATCTGGGGCAGTCTGCCCGCTTAGATCCTGGCCTGGTAGGTGTAGAGCTGATGATAGCGGCCTTCCTTTTGGATCAGCTCATCATGGGTTCCCCGTTCCACGATTTGCCCTTCTTCGATCACCAGAATTTGATGAGCCTGGCGAATCGTGCTCAAGCGGTGGGCGATGACGAGTGTGGTTCGCCCCTTCATCAAGGTCTTTAAACTTTCCTGGATGTAGCTTTCGCTTTCGGTGTCAAGATTGGAGGTGGCCTCGTCCAGGATCAGAACTCTGGGGTTGGCCAGGAGGGCGCGAGCGATGGAAACCCGCTGGCGTTGTCCGCCTGAGAGTTTGACGCCGCGCTCCCCGATCAGGGTTTCCACACCGTCGGCAAGGCGATCGGTAAATTCCTTCACGTGGGCCGCTTCAACGGCCTCCTCTATTTCTTTCTGGCTGGCTTCAGGTCTGCCGAAGAGGATGTTTTCCCGAATGGTTCCGTCGAACAGAAAATCGTCTTGAAGAACCACACCCTAATTGACTGCGATAGCTCTCGAGAGTCGCTCGGGACAAATCCTGGCCGTCGATACTCACCACACCGGTGCCGGGCTTCATGAAGGAAGCGGTGAGTCCGGCTATGGTGGTCTTTCCCGAACCTGAACTGCCCACCAGTGCCGTGACGGTGCCGGCGGGAGCCTGGAAGCTGATGTTGATGAGCACCTCGGTGTCTTGGTCGTAGGAAAAAGACACGTTCTCGAAGGAGAGGTCTCCGGTCAGCTCCTGGAGGACGACCGTCCTCTGGTCGTCCTCATCTTCCCGAGCGGTGTTGAGAATTTCTTGGGTTCTGTCCAGCCCAGCGAAGGCTTCGGTCATCTGGCTACCGATATTACTCATTTGGACGATGGGAGCGATCAGAAAGCCCAGATAGAGCGTAAAGGCGAAGAAGTCACCCAAAGTCATTTCGCCCTCCATGATCATGGAACCACCGATGCCCATGATGGCAACAGCCGCCAGACCCAGCAACAGGGAAGCGGAGCTGGTCACCAGACTGGTGGCCGTTAAGGACTTCTTCACATTTTGGAAAAGCCGCTCCACGCCTTGTTCAAAGACCCGAACTTCGTGGGCTTCCGCGTTAAAACCTTTGATGACTCTGATGCCACCGAGTGACTCGGTGAGTCGACCGCTGACCTCGGCATTGATGCGCCCACGCTCTCGAAAGACCGGACGGATGTAGCCAAAGGCTTTCAGCGAGACCACGCCGAAAGCGGCAAGGGGTACCAGCACGTACAGGGTCATGAGGGCATTGATTCTAATCAGCAGGGAAAAGGCGACTATGGCGGTCAGCGTCCCTCCCACCAACTGGACCAGACCCGTTCCCACAAGATTACGAACTCCCTCCACATCGGTCATGATGCGGGAAACCAACTCCCCGGATTTGGTGTTGTCAAAATAACTTACCGGCAGCTGGATGATGTGTTTCTGTACCTTGGCTCGCAGAAGGGAGATCAAGTGCTGGGCTTCCACACTGAGGAGCCGGGTCAAAAAGAACGACGTCGTGGCCTGCACGAGAATGGCAGCGGCCACGATCAGAAGGATCAGCCTCAAGAGGGAGAGATCACCCTCGCTGATGGCATTGTCAATCAGGTACTTGCTGGAGCCGGGCAGAACCAAACCGGCAAGTCGATTGAGGACGATGAGAACCAGTCCCAACGAAAACCAGTCTTCTTCTGGGCCAGACAATGGTGCGAAGGGCATAGCGCACGGTGGTCAGTGAGGGCTTGCTGGATGTTGTTTGCTTCATAGTCAGATCTTCCTAGATATGGGGGCAGACCCGTCTATGATATCTAAGACTGCTCTGTCCCCCAATTCCTTATGATATTCTTCGCATCAGCAGGAGGCATCTCCATGACGGAATGGATCATCAGCAACGAGCCGGTCATTCGCCTCGGGTCCTTCGCCGGGATTTTCGGGCTGATGGCCATCTGGGAGATCTTGGCGGCCCGTCGTCAGCTCACCACCGGTAAAGGCCGGCGCTGGCTGGGTAACCTGAGCCTGGTATTCTTGGATACGCTCGTTGTACGATTGCTTTTCCCCACGGCAGCACTGGGAATGGCCTTGATGGTCAAGGACTTGGGTTGGGGTGTATTGAATGTTGTGTCTGCCCCCTACTGGGCCGCCGTTTTGATCTCGGTCGTCGTCCTGGATCTGGCCATTTACCTCCAGCACGTTATGTTTCACGCCCTGCCGGCCTTGTGGCGACTGCATATGGTCCATCATGCCGATCTGGACCTGGATGTCACCAGTGGCTCCCGATTCCACCCCATTGAGATCGTTTTATCGATGCTCATCAAGCTGGTGGTGATCTCCGTCCTGGGGCCTCCCCTCCTGGCCGTGCTGATCTTTGAGGTCGTGCTCAATGCCCTGGCCATGTTCAACCACGCCAATGCCCGTATCCCACTGCCTCTGGACCGTGTCTTGCGCTGGATCATCGTCACGCCGGACATGCACCGGGTGCATCATTCGGTGGAAACGCCGGAGCATAATACCAACTTTGGTTTCAACCTCTCCTGCTGGGACCGGGTGCTGGGCACCTATAAGGATCAGCCGGCAAAAGGGCATGAGGGGATGACCATCGGGCTGAAGAGTTTTCGGGAGCGCAGCTGGCAGTCGCTTCCCCGGCTGTTGTCCATGCCGTTTTTCAAGCCAACTGAAAGCAACATGACATCGGGCAGCGAAGGGTCACCGGGTGAAGTGGGGAAAGAATGAACCGCACTCCTGAGCCGGAATTGATGCTGGGGCAAGAGCAGGCCCGAGCTTATTTCGAAGCCGATTTTGAGGAACCTCATAGCCGCTTCATAGAATTGTTTGCAAGAAGTTTTCCGGGGGAGGCTGCGGCCGGTAATGTGCTCGATCTGGGTTGCGGTTCTGCCGACATCTCATTGCGCTTTGCACGCGCCTATCCCCAGGCCAGGATTGACGGGGTGGATGGATCCGAGACCATGTTGAGCTTTGGGAAAGAGGCGGTCTGCCGGGAGGGATTTGAAGAACGAATTCAACTCATTCACTGCACCCTTCCCACGATGGAGTTGCCGCAAAAGAGTTACGATGGAGTGATCAGCAACAGCCTCCTTCACCATTTGCAAGATCCCCAGGTGCTCTGGCAGACGATCAAGCAGTTTGCGCGACCTGAAGCACCTGTCTTTGTCATGGACCTGATGCGTCCGGCCAGCGAGGTGCAGGCAAAGGAGTTCACCGAAACCTATGTCGCCAGTGAGCCTGAGATTCTCAAGCGGGACTTTTACCACTCTTTGAAGGCTGCTTACCGAGCAGATGAAGTTCGGACTCAACTGGATGAAGCGGGCTTGAACCGCTTTACTGTAGAAATGATCAGCGATCGGCACATGATTGTTTGGGGAAATGTGTGATTAGAGACCGTCTACTGAGGTGGTTCGGTGGGACCCAGTGTCCTCTTTAAGGAAAACAGCCATAGGCTGTCTTCCGCGAGGCCCATAAAGGACATCGATGCAATAACAGCCAAGAAGAGAAGCGGGGTCAAGGTAGGCCCAAAAAACCGAAAACCTGTGCGTTTTGCCAAGTGTTTTCCCCCTTTCAAGAGTCCACCATTTTAGGAGGTGATGCACCCGTTATCAAGGGCGCGCTGTGCGCGCCAAAGCCTCGTGCACCTCGTCGAACTCCTCTTCGACTCCCTCCGGAACCTTGGTGAACAGGCTCACCCCCACAGTCAGGCCGAATCCCACCAGGAAACCGGGGATCATCTCGTAAAGATCGTAGGACCACTCCTTAAAGAGCAGCACCCAGATCATGCTGGTCAAAAAGCCACCCACCATTCCGGCCACCGCTCCGGCTCGAGTGGTACGCTTCCAATAAAGAGAACAGAAGATCACTGGAGTAAAGGCCGATGCCAGGCCGGACCAGGCAAAAAGCACGAACCAAAAAATCACTCGGACCTCAGCCAGAGCGAAGACCAAAGCACACGCGCCGATGATCACGGTGGTGAGCTTCCCGTAGAAGGAGAGGGACTTTTCCGACAGGTCGGGATGAAAGATCTTCTGAACCAAATCACGGACCACCGCTGATGAGGCCAGCAGAAGAAGGGAATCGGCTGTAGACATGATGGCGGCCAGAACGATCACCAGGAAGATCCCGGTGAAGAGGGCGGGGAAGAGCTCCGCGCTCATGGTAGGGGAATGGTTTCAGGATCGTCCAGAGCGGGGAAGAGAACCCGGCCGGCCATTCCGGAAAACACCGCTCCCGTCTCAAAGACGACCATGCAGATCACGGACAGCAGGCTGCCCGTGATGATCTCTCCCTGATCCCGTGCTGAGATGAAGCGGACAAGAATCTGGGGAACACCCAGGAAGGCGAATCCAATACTGGCAAATCCGAGGGCACTCACCACACCCGGCACCGAAAGCCCGAATTCGCCCATGGGCAACAACAGGCTCGGGTCCACCGATTGCAGTTGCGACATCAGGGAGGTCCATCCTCCGGCAGCAGTAATGCCCACAACAGGGAGGATCAGCAGGCCCAAAAACATGAGTATCCCCTGCAGCAGATCGCTGTAAGCCACCGCTTTGAAGCCCCCCACCGTGGTGTAAAAGAGAATCACTCCTGCTCCGATAAAAACCCCGGTGAAATAGGTGGTACCCAGGAACGAACTGAAGGCCTTTCCGGATGCGGTCAACTGGGCCGCTGTGTAGGCGATCACCATGGTAAAGATGATCCCCACGCTGAGGAGCCGGAGCAGATGTTGTGAGTCCCGGAATCGAGCTTCCAGGTAGTCAGCAACGGTAATGGAGTCGTAGCGGTCGGTGTATGCCTTAAAGGGACGTGCCACCAGAGTCCAGGCCAGGGCAATGCCCAGGATCTCACCCAGCACGATCCAGAGGGCGTGGATTCCCACCAGATATCCCACTCCGGTGAGGCCGAGCAGCAACCATGCGCTCTCGCCGGTGGCATTGGAGCTGAAGGCGATGACCCAGCCAGGGAGCTTCTTCCCGGCCACGTAGTAACCGGCCACACTTGTGGACTCACCACGTCCCCAAAAGCCGATCACCAGGAGGATGATTAAGTAGAGGACAAGAACGGAGATGATGGTGACATCGGGATTCACTCTGGCGGCTCCGGGGCCCTCGGCGCCCGAAGTTTTCGATGACGGAAGTAGAAGTTAAGCTCAACCATGAGGCCCAGTCCCACTGCGGCAATCAGCAGTAACCAGGCCGTCCAGGGGAGCCCGGCAATCAACGGCCTTCCTCCACACGACGGCAGGCTCGGCCAAGACGTTCCAGACCCTCTTCCACCTCAGCTTCCGTGATCAGCATAGAGGGGCCCAAACGAATCACATGGGCTTTTCTGCCACCGATTCCAACCAGGAGGCCCTCCGTCTTGGCGGCCTCCAAGAGAGCATTAGCCTTTTCAGGGCTCTCCTTCTTGGTTTCTCGATCCTCGACCAGCTCCAGTGCCTGCATCAGGCCCATTCCCCGAGTCTCTCCGATCCACTCATACTCCTCTGCCAGGACCTCCAGTCCTTCCCGGAGTTGCTTCCCCCGAAGAGCCGAACGCCCTGGTGTGTCCTCTTTGACCATGACATCGAGTGTGGTGGCGGTCGCAGCCATAGCCAGGGGGTTGCCGCCGAAAGTAGAAATACTCTTGGTCGTCCAGGACGCTGCGATCTCCTCCCGGGTAATGGTGGCACCCACGGGAAAGCCGTTGGCAATTCCCTTGGCCATAACCATGATGTCCGGCTCAACGTCCCAGTGCTCGATTCCGAACCATTTTTCGCCGGTACGGCCGAAGCCGGCCTGGACCTCATCGCAAATAAAGAGGCCCCCATACTTATGGATAATCTCAACCATTTTCTGGAAGTAGGCGGGGGGTGGGACGATATAGCCAGCCACTCCCTGGATGGTCTCCGCAATGAAGGCTGCCGGGTTGCCGTTGGTGGTGGTCTGGATGGCCTCCTCGAAATCCCGCGCAAAGGCTTCCGAGCAGCTCTCGTCACAGGGTCTTCGGAAGGGGCATCGGTAGGGATAAGGAGACATCACGTGCTTGATTCCTGCGATGGAGCTGGGCAGAGGACGCCAGGAGGCGTTCCCGGTAATGTTGGTGGTCAGGAAGCTTCGGCCGGAATAGGAGTGGCGCAGGGCGAGTATTTCGCTTCTGCCCGTGTAGCAGCAGGCGAGCATGACGGCAGTCTCCACGGCTTCGGTCCCACTGTTGGTGAAAAAGGAGCTCTTGAGTTCCCCGGGAGCCATGGAGGCCAGACGTCGCGCTGCTTCCACCTGATTTTCGGTCAGATAGAGGGTGGAGGTATGGCCCAGGATCCCCGCCTGTTGGCGAATCCGTTCCACCACTTCCGGATGGCAGTGGCCTAACGAAGCGGTAAGAATTCCGCTGAAAAAGTCGAGAAATTCCTTCCCTTCGGAGTCCACCAACACCATTCCTTCTCCCCGGACGATAACAAGTGGGTCCTGGTAGTAGGGGGCTACCGAAGGAAAGATAAACTCCCGGTGCCCGGCTTTGACATCCTCTGCTCTGGTGACGGGTTCTGATACGGTTACTTCTTTCATGTTCGACCCTCTTTTTTGATCACGACGAGGGTCTGATCGTCAGCCAGGCTTTGATTTTGGCTGAAGTTTCCCACGTCCTCCATGATAATGAGGTAAAGCTCACGGGCCCCAAGACGGCGGTTGTCCTGGGCCAGTGAAATGAGGCGCTCACGCCCATATTCTTCACCTTCGCTGTTGTTGGCCTCGAGAATACCGTCCGTGAAACACAACAGGATGTCATCTTTCTCCAGCCGGGCCTCACCCTACTTCGTGGGCCAGGGGAAGATCTCTGAAGGCTCCGAGAACAAGCCCCCCCGCATCCAGCGACATCAGCTGATCCTTTTGGAGAAGGACAGGACTGGGGTGTCGTTGACGTAACGCAGAATCCCGTTCCTTTGCAATTCTCCATAGAAGCAGGAAATGTACTGGTTGCGTTGAGAGGATCGGCACATCCTGCGGTTCATCTTGGTGAAACAGCAAACGAGGTGGTGTGCTTTTTCGTAGTAGGATTGGAAAAGAGATCCCCCTGTAAAGGGCGGTGTTGAAGTCTCGAATCAACATGGCGGCAGCCAGGCCATGACCGGATGCGTCCGCGATCACGATTCCAATCTTGTTTTGGATATTGAACCGGCCTTCCAGATCAATGAAATCGTAGTAATCCCCGCCTGCAATGGCAGCGGGAATTGTCTTCCCATGCATGTCATAATCCGCGAATACTTCGATCCGATCCGGATCGGGCATGATCTGCCGCTGCATTGCCGCTACCATGATGAATTCTTCGTGGAGGGCGTGCAGGGGCATTCCCAGAAGTTCAGTGAGTTCTTGTTCAGCGGGGCTTTGCTTGGCCATGGGTACCCTACAAATAATAGCAGGAAAAGTGAGGAAGAAACGAAGAAATTCAGGGTTCAGCCGGATGTTCCAGGGACGAGTTAGCCCGGATTATGCATAAATTCTCTACTGCACCGACGAAATCATCCGCCCTGCCTGCGTTGCACTCGGTCGGCCTCCTCAACGTACCGTACAGTACGTTTGCGGGGGCCTCTGTCGCGCGTGGCGCAGCGCACTCAGGTCGGCGCTTTCGTCGCTTCGTGACGAGAACCTATGCATAATCCGAGCTTGGCGATTTTTCGGTCATGAGCCACAGACCCCATAAGGCAGAGGGAATTACCGATAGAGCAGTGATCCACCACAATACTCCGGACAAACCCAGTGAAGAGTCAAGGCCGAGACCGACAAGGGCTACACCGGCGGCGCTCATGAGGGTGAAAGTGGCAAACTCGGTAGAAAACACTCGACCTCGAAAGAGATCGGGTACGGACTGCAAAAGGAGTTGGGTCGAGAACACCCAAAGCATTCCACCTCCGATCCCCCGGAAAAGAATTCCCACCAGAACGGTTTCGAAGTTGAGCAGAGGGGCGGTGATCAACAGACCCAGGCTGCTCAGCAGATAACCCAGCAAAATAGCGACCCGCAGAGGGCGGCCCCGATCCCCGGTAAAGCGGCGAGCCACAATGGGGCCTATGCCCGTTCCCACTCCTGCGATACCAAACATCAGGCCCAGGCTGATACCGCCTCCTTCGCCAATCGAGAACATCCGCTCAGCAATGACGACCTGAATGACCTGAAGTCCGGAAGTAAAGAAGAGACCCCCAACGGCCTTGTGCAGAGCCATCACCAGAATCTCCAGGTGGTTGGCCAGATATCGTAGCCCGTCCAGGAACTCATGGAGCGCTGAGCGAACCGTTTTATCGGAGGCATCCAGATGGCCTGCCGCGTCGTATTTGATTTGAACGATAAACAGGGCAGACACGACAAAAGTCAGCGAATCAATGGCGAAGGCGGGATAGATGCCCCATGTCCCGGAAACAATTCCACCCAGAGCCGCACCCAGGCCCAGCATGACCGACCAGGTGGTGGAACTGAGTGCGTTGGCCGCTCCCAGTTCCGGGCCCGAGACAACATCGGGCAGTATGGCAGTCCGGGTGGGAAAGAAGAATCCGCTGAGAGCCAGCTGGATGGCCGTTAAAGTGTACAGGAGCCAGACGTGTTGAGGTTCTCGAACCCAAAGGAAACCCAGAACGATGAGGGCCCGAAGGATGTCCGTCAGGATGAGGATGTGCTTACGGTTATAACGGTCCGCCACCACCCCGGCGATGGGGCTGATCAGAAAAGGAGCCAGCATTCGCACCAGGAAAAGGCCACCCACCGCAAATCCTGATTGGGTGAGTTCTACAACCAGAGCAGCCGAGGCGATCAGGTTGAACCAGTCACCCAGCAGACTGATGATCTGGCCAAGCCACAGGTTGCGAAAATTGGCATTGCCACGAATCAGCTTCCCGTATCCTACGGGTCCAGGGGGCTCGCTTTTTGTCGAGTTCAACAGGATCTCCCTATCTTCGTATTATGAGTCCTCCGGGTTGGATGAGTATAAGTGCTCACCTGTCGGAGCCTCAAGGAGTTCCTGGTCTTGTAGGGGTCAGCCGGTGGCTGACCCGAACCGAACGAGCAGCACAACGTTTATAGTGTGGCTGGAGCCACGGGCATATCTTTGAGAAAAAGATGGGTGGGTGTTCTAGAGGGAAGGCTCAGGAAAGAGAACTCTATCTCCAGGTAAATCCGATTCCGAATTTGAGATCCGGGCTATCCAGGGCCCCCAGCTTCAGTTCTGTAAAGAGTCCGTCGCGGTGAGCAAGGGCCATGAGGATATTGAACCCGGCTTCGACGTTACTATCCCGCCCGCCA
>PVMK01176972.1_pt1 | contig 10945 bp, 14 predicted proteins | sample 1853481 | NCBI WGS metagenome assembly PVMK01 (sample SAMN08533507, study PRJNA380276) | Marine sediment metagenome, whole genome shotgun sequencing project. | reverse complement strand
CTTCCATTTCATCTAGATTCGCAATTATCTTTCTAGAAGTATGTAAAAGATCATCTACTAGTACATCTATGATTTCATGAAGTAATACTCCTGAAGATTTTCCTAATAATCTGTTTTTTCTTTGTTGATCTAAACCTATTTTACAAATTTCTATTAATTCAACTAGAGGTTTAAGATCTCCTTGATGTACTGTAACTAGGAAATCTTTTCCAAGGAATATGGATAATTGACTATTTTTTGATATCCCTATTTTTTGTGCTAGTGGTGGAAAATGTAAAATTACAAAGAAATGATCGTCATAACTATCTAGCTTTGGAAGTTCAAATTTAGTCATACAATCTTCAATATTTAGTGCATTGAAATGGTATTTTTCAGCTAATTTCTCAACATCACTTCTGTCTGGATTTTGTAAATTAATCCATACAAATTTCTCCCCTTGTATGGTATCTATTTTACTTTCGACAGAACTCTCTACTGATTTTTTACCTGAACGCAATCTGTTTGTGATAAATCCTTTTCTCAAGTCGAAAAATACCCTAATACAACAAATTTAAAGCGATCGCTGTCACTTTATGTAAAAATTCTAGTTGTAAAATTGAAAAATATTTTTAAATTTGAGGCTACTTGAACGGAAGTAAATAATTCATTCCAACCCATGTTAGTCCGATTGCTATTGCCATTGCAATCCACCATAATCTCATATTCTAAATTCTAACTAGTCAATAATAAATATACAGTCTAATTTCCAGTTAGAAATCAAAGATTATTACAGGATAAATCATTTTCTTTTCTTGTGGCCTTCGTAGTACAGTGGCTAGTATAGGGGATTGTGGATCCCCGGACAGGGGTTCGATTCCCCTCGAGGGCCTACATTATTTTATGAATCACAAAAATTCTAAAACCTTTCACTAAAAAAATAATTTAAATTTTTTATACATAATTTAATTAAATCATTTAACACGATAAATTTTCCAAAATTTGAGCTTTTTCAAAATTTTATTAATGAGAATTTCTATATAATATGTGATTAATTATGGCCAAAATAAGAGTAAGAAGTGGAAGAGGCACAAGAATTATTGAAGTTGATACTGATGCTTCAAAATGGTCTGGTGAAGACTTTAAAAAAATTCAAGCAGCTAGACAAGCAGCAGCTAAAGACAAATATGTTTCAACAGGACGAGGAACTGGAAAGATAAAGTTTGGGGATATTGCAACTACCAAAATAACAGATACAAAAGGTATGTGGGTTAGTTCTGGTAGAGGCACTAGAAAAAGAAAACTCAAGTAATTCCTGTGTGTCATCTAAAAATAATCAACAATCTGTATTTTCTCTAAATAATTTTATCAATAATTAATAGACTAATTTAAAAAAAATAGTAGAAAAAAATAAAATTGTTAAGGTTACTTGAAAGAGCGTACCTTGCGAACAACTTTGTTATGATCTAAGGAAGCAGTAGTAGTAATGTACAAAATATGGTTCTTTCCCGCAGGAATCACTATTCTCTTCACTTTATCATATTCTGCAACTACATATTTGCATGCTCCAAGTGTTCTCAATAGTTTTTTTCTTTGCTTCCAGTCATGTGCTGCTGCCTTTAATGATGCCAAGCTTTGTTTCTTTGACACCAAAATTTTCACTTTCTTTGAACGTTCTGAAAAAATCAATTTGCCTTTTAGATCGCATATACTTACGACTCTAACAGATGGACTTACCTTCAGAATTTTATGAACGGCGTTTTCAATTTCCATAATTGTAAGAAAACATTCTAGATGATAAGATTTTCTAAAGCAATTTTAAATATTAATTCTAGATATAATTTGAAGATTTTTGGACCATTTGTCTTAATGAGTAAAAATCAATCCTTTTTCATACCTGATTTTTAGAAAACACCAAATTTACTAGATTCCATTTCTTCTTTGATAGCAAGTTTGAATCGTGGAGACTTGGTCTCTACATTTTTTGTTAACCATGAAAGAAATTTCTTTTCAATTCCCCTTCCTTTTAATTTCTCAAAATCTGGTCCCATTATTTCTACCAATTTTTCAATAAGTGATTTGTTTACACTTAATACAAAAAAGTGCCATCCAAAAGCAAATTCAGAATCAGTCATAACAAAATCATCCTCACTGTGAACCATCTCTTCCAAAAGAACTAATTGACGAGTTATTGCTTTACTTGTTTTATCATAATCTACTGCAGAAACATTGATGTTAATTCTGGCTTCCATACTCTTTTCATTTCAAAACAAAATAAAAGGGTTATACAGATTATTCCTTTAAAAGATATTCAAAATCAATGTCAAATTGCATTTTCATGATATTGATATAAGTTTGAATTGGTTCTGGAATTTCTTCACCACATGCTACTCCTAATTTTTTTGCATTAATCCAAATCATTAAGGTTTGTATAATTGTCAAAAATCGATCGTTTCTAATTTCAGGAGTACCAATGGATTTTGTGTATCTTTCTGCAAATTCCCATGCTGTTACAAAATCTATACATTTTACACCAAAAATTGCTAATACCTGTTCTTGCATACTTTGCGCTTTTTTGAATGGTATTTTGTTGATAATATATGGGAAATTTACTTTATCTGGAAGACAATCTGGAAGTGGTCCCCAAATTGTAATTATTTTTGTTCCTGGTTTTAGATTTTCAAATTTTTTCAACATCTGATTGATCAGATTATCATCTGTGAACCAGAACAAAATTACAGAAGCATCTGAGATGTTTGATTCTTCTATATTCTTGCAAATTAGTTGTCCTTGAATATTTTTTTCTTCAAGAATTTCTTTTGCATGTTGAATTTTTTCAGGATTGTTATCTATTCCTACAGCTTTTTTTACTTTGAATTCCTTTATTGCTATCTCTAATCCTTTTTCATTGCCACAACCTAAATGATAAAAAATATCATTTTCTCCTAAACCTACAAACTTAAAAATTTCTTTAAAAGATTTTTCTGGTAGTTGGACATCTTCTCCACTAAGTAAATTTTCTGGAAGTGTTTCTAAATATTCCTCAATTTTCAATAGTATAATTCCTATAAGCGAGAATTTATTCTCTTATACTTTCTAATTTTGAAACTGCCTGCCACAACTGTGTTCTAACATATGAAGGCATGTTGGGATCTTGTGTTACGTCATCTAGTAGACTAATTGTATTTGCAGCTCTTACTGACAGTGACAATTCTTCCTTAGTCAAATCTACAACCAAGTCTGAAATTGATTTTTTTATTGTCTTTGGAGTAGAGTTATTGGAAGCAATTTGGTTTAATGTTTCAATTGCCCCTTTCATCGATTCTTTATTTTGAGCGTCGTCTACCATTTTTTACACCTTTTCTTAAAAATTAGAAGTATATAGTCACATCTCTACAAACACGTTGTCTGATTCTACTACAACGTTGTATGATGTCAAATCTCTAATTTTTGCCGGGAATTTAGCTAATTTCCCCGTTTTACAATCAAATTGTGCTCCATGCCAACCACATGTGATTGTACATCCATCCAATTTTCCTTCTGATAGACTGGAACCTGAATGAGTACAAGTATCATCTGTTGCACAATATTCACCATCAATATTTGCAACTAATACATCTCTTCCATCAATAGACACCTTGATCATCTTTCCATGAGGAATATCTGATATTTTACCGGCTATGATTTTTCCCAATGCAGTTTTTATTTCATTATTCTTAATATTTTTTTGTATATAATGACGATGATGATCAGAGAAGCAAATGATTTAGATAAAATTCCAGTTTTGAAATTTTGTAAAAATACTTTTTCTTGGGGAGACTATATAGAACAAGTCTGGGATTTTTGGTTATCTGAAGGTAATTTGTTCCTATTTGAAAAACAATTTCCAGTAGGAACATGCCATGCATTTTACTCAAAAGATCAAATTTGGATTGAAGGAATTAGGATTGATCCAAATTTTCGTAGACAAAAAATTGCATCTAAACTAGTAAAAAATGCTGAATTAATAGGAAAAGAAAAGGGAATATCATTCTCTTTTATGCTAATTGATGTTGAAAATACTTCATCTCTCTCAATGGCAAATTCTTTGGATTATGATATCTTTCAAACTTGGAATTTTTATTCTCTTATGCCAAAAACAAATTCAAATTATGATGTACACTTTGAAAAATCACTAAATCGTCAACTTTATTCTCATTATGTAAAATCTTGGAGATGGCTTCCTATTGATGATGCTACCATATCTACATTTTATGAACAAAATAAAATTGTCAAATCTCATATGGACGGTAAAAATTCAATTGCAATCCTTACTGATTCCGAGCATTTTGATAAAACCTTAATCGTTACATTATTTTCAGGTTCACAAAATACTACATTACAACTAATTTCCTTTTTACAAAATTATGGTATGGAAAAAAACTATGAAAGAATACAAATTTTGACTCAAGAACAATTACCTCTTTTTGATTCATTAGAACATAAAATTTCATTTCATTTAATGAAGAAATCTTTAGTCTGATTTAACAAACTTTATTGTGTTACTTAAAATTCCAAGACCCTCAATTTCCATCTCCACCTTGTCTCCATCTTTCAAAAATTCTACATTTGGATTCTTTAATGCTACACCTGCTGGTGTTCCAGTAGCAATAATATCTCCTTTTTCTAAAGTCATGACTTTAGAAATTTTTGAAACAATTTCAGGGATTTTTATAAACATTTTACTTGTAGAAGAGTTTTGTCTTAATTCTCCGTTAATTTTGGTTGTCAGCCTTAGATTTTGAGGATCTTTGATTTCATCAGCTGTTGTAATCCATGGTCCACATGGTGCAAACGTATCAAAACTCTTTCCTCTAGTAAACTGTTTATCTTTGAATTGAATATCTCTGGCAGAAACATCATTGAATACCATGTATCCAAATACAGCCTTTGATGCATCCTCTACACTGACATTTTTGCAGTTTTTTCCAATAATCACGGCTAATTCTACTTCATAGTCTAATTCTGAAACAAAATCTGGACATACAATATCTGATTCAGTACTAGTTAGTGTTGTTCGTGGTTTAATCACAATGACTGGATCTTCAGGTGCTTGTAGTCCTTGTTCTTCAGCATGGTCTGAATAGTTGAATGCCAAACAGATAATTTTATTTGGATTTGGGAATTGGTGATAATAATTTAAATTTTGAAATATTTTCTTCATACGGCAAATCTCCAATCTTGTTTTTGATTTCATTATACCATCCATCAAACAGAAAATCCTTTACAGTATATGGAATTGGAATTCCTGTTAGAAGAGCTATCTCGTCTTTTGTGGCTACTTTGTCTCCTTTTACGAAACCATACGTTTCAATATTTTTATGTAATAATCGCACTATTTTCATACTTGATCACTTGTGTGTAAAAATCGCTTGATTCTGTGAATCTTTTCTACAATATCCAAATCTGACAAATTGTATTTCTTCTCCTTCTTTTAATTGTAGATAATATGGTTCTGTAAAAACATCTAATTCTTCTAAACTATCTTCATTAAATTCATCACCATTGAATAATGCTTTTGGAATGATCATCTTAATTTCATGTGCAGTTTTTTGTGGTACCCATTGAATTTTCAAAATATCTTTTGTTTCTTTCTCTTCAATAAACTCACCTTCAAATTCTGTACCGACTTTTGTAATGGAAACATTTCCTAATCCTAAAAGCCTAATCTTCATTCCTTGTTTGATGTTTAGTGCATCATCTCCGGAAATGTAGAAATTTTCATCAATCTCTATTTTTCTTTTCCCCATGTCATTAATTGGGTGATTAGGAATTTCGACTGATGAGATTGGTAAATTTTTCACTGTTAATTTTTTTGCATTGCTTACCATGAATAATCTTGTACTTTCAGCATCCACAAATTTTCGATTAAATGCTTCAAGTGCATCAAATGGTGCAAGAGTATTTGCTTTGGTCACTCCTAAAGAAAGGATAAATTTTTTGATGGCCTCGGGTCTGATTCCTCTTCTTCTAAGTGCCTCAAGAGTTGGCAGTCTTGGATCATCATACCATGAAACCTTGCCTTCTTCAATCAAAGGTTTGATGATTCTTTTTGAAATTGGCATTCCTTTGAATTCCAATCTAGAGAAAAATCCTTGGTATGGTTTTCTCATGTTTAATGCATCTAATATTGCATCAATTAGCTCTTTTCTTAGTTCAAATTCTTTCGAACGAAAAGCATGTGTGACTCCATCAATACTATCTTCAATTGCGACTGAAAAATCATAGCTAGGCCAAATTCTATATTTTTTACCTAACGTGTAATGACTTTCATCAATAATTCTGAATAATACTGGATCTCTCATGACTGCATTATCTGCTTTCATGTCTCCACGGAATCTTAGAATTGCATCACCAGGTTTGTATTTTTCTTTCATCTTTTCCCAATTTTTAATATTCTTATCAACATCTCCCATACTGCACTTGCAGGCTTTTCTTTCTCTTCTGTTCTTACTGATGTTGTCTCTTTTACAAGTACAAATGTAAGCTTTTCCAGAATTGATTAATTCCATACCTTTCTCATAAAATATTTCCATGTCATCTGAAGTGCTCTTTACTATGTCAAATTCTATCCCTATCCACTCTAGTCCAACTTTGATGGCTGCATGATACTCCATTCTCTCTGCTTCTGGATTTGTATCATCCATTCTTAGAATAAATTTTCCATCATACATCTTTGCATATTCTGAATTAATGATAGCAGCTTTTGCATGCCCTATGTGAGGATAACCATTTGGTTCCGGAGGAAATCTTGTAACAACTTTTCCTTGTTCAGCACCTTCTAATTCTGGAAGACCTTTCCTTCCTTCAATTTTTTCTTTAGGTACTAAAATTTCTGGAAAGTTTTCTTCAATTTCTTTTTTTTGTTCTTCAGTTGATAATTGATTTACATTTGCAACAATTTCAGAAATGTCTCCTGTGATTTCTTTTACTTTAGTTCTAAATTCTGGTTTAGTTCCCAGAATTTTTCCCAAAATTATTTTATCTTGAGTTTGTCCTCCATGTTCAAATGCATTTTGAAGAGCCATTTTCCTAATTTCTTTTTTCAATTCTTCATCCATTCTAGATCTACCTACTGTAACTATTCACTTCTCTTTACTACAAAATCCAATAATGCAATTAGTTCTGTTTTAGCAGAGCCTGAGTACTTGGTTAATGATTTTTCTGCTTTCTCTGCATATTTCAGAGCCTGTTTTCTAACATTTTCTTCAATTCCAAGAGAGCGAATTACACCTACCGCCTTATTTAGATCATTTCTCGTTGCCTTGGAATTCCCAAATGCCTTTAGAATTATTTTTTTGTTTTTTCCTTTTGCTAATTTTATTGCCATTAGAATTGGAAGTGATTTTTTACCTTCTCTAAGATCATTACCTACAGGTTTCTTTGTAACTTTAGGATCTCCCATTACTCCAATGAGATCGTCAGTTATCTGGAATGCAATTCCCAAATTCCTTCCAAATGATGAGAGATTTAAAATGTCATTAGATTTGTTTGTAGCACAAATAGCTCCCATTGCGCATGATACATCAAATAATGCTGCAGTTTTTTTACTAATCATTGTAATGTATTCTGCTTGTGTTGGAATTTTCTTCTCTTCGGCCATCTTTACATCAAGTAACTGACCTTCACAAACATCTACACATGCTTTTGATAGTCTGGAAACTAATTTAGTTGTAGCATTTGCTGATAACTTTGATTCAGTAATTATTTGAAATGCTTTTGAAAATAAAACATCACCCGCGAGAATAGCAACTGGCATTCCAAATTTTTTATGTACAGTTGGAACCCCATGACGCATATCATCATTATCCATGATATCATCGTGAACCAAAGTAAAGTTGTGAACCATTTCTACAGCACTTGCAGCTAGCATTGCGTTAGAAACTTTTCCACCTAAAATTTGACAACTTCTAATTACCATGTATGGCCTGAGTCTTTTTCCACCGTGAATAATTAAGTGCCCTGCTGCATCATAGAGTTTCTTTGGATTTCCTTTTAGTTTTGATTTTAAAGATTTGTTTACTATTTTTGCATTTTTTTCAATGTGTTTAGTTTTTTTCATTTACTAATCTCCACTTGTCGTTTGGTAGATGGGTATTGATTGCTTTATGCAATCCCTCATGAATTTCACTACTTATCCATGTAGATAAGACATTTCTGTGCTTTTCAAGCATGGATTGCTCAGATTTGTCAAGTAATTCTAAAGCAATAAGCATCCAAGGACAATAAATTTGAGGATTTGTCTTTAATTCTAAGAGTAACTCCTTTGCAGAAATATACTTGATTTCGTCTATCTCTCCTTCAATTTCTTTTAGCTCTGTAGATTTATCAATTATTCCAATTAATGTTCCACAAATTTCATTTTCAGAACCCACATCTTTGAAAGGTACATGATACTCAAATTTGTGTAAATAATCTAGTTTTCCTTCAATACCTATTTCTTCTGGCATTCTTCTTTCACCTGATGATACATAAGTTTCAGATTCTCTTGGGTGACTTGCAAATGTACCATCCCAATCACTAGGCCATAACATCTTTTCTTTTGCTCGTTTTGTAATCACTAGTCTGCCATCCTTGTCAAATAATAAAGCAGTAAATGCTCTATGCAGTTTACCATTTGGCAAATGACACTTTACTTTTTCTTCAGTACCAATTGGATTATCATTTTCATCAACTAAAATTACAAATTCTTCAGACATTTCTTTTTCCTCTAAACAACGTTCCTTCAAATTTCCTATTTTTAACCGCTTTCACAATTCTATCAGGTTTATTACCATTTACAAAAAAGACACTCATTCCCATTTTTGAAATCTTTGAGGCTTCCTCAACCTTCCTAGTCATTCCACCAGTAACGTCCATCTTGTTTTCTGAAATTGAAGGACGTTTACCTCTTAATTCATAAATTAATTTTTTTGATTTGAGATCAGAATATAATCCATCTTCATTTAGAACAAAAATACTGAGTCTTGGTTTTAGAATTTTTGCAAGATGAGTCATAATCTTATCACCTGATAAAATGTACGTTTTTTTCTGACCATACCATAATGCATCTCCATACGTGACTGGAATTAAGCCTGATTTAGCAATTTTTTCAATTTCTTTAACCTTTTTTGAAATTGGTTTGTTTCCTAACATAAAATCAGTTGGTGGCAAACAATATGGATTTAATTTATTTTTTAACATTGAATCCAAAACGATCTTGTTTAATTCAATCATTGAATTTTTTATAATTGCAACTCCTCTAAGATCATACTTTTTTTCTTTAGTATGCATATCATATTTTACAGACCAATAATGTCCATAGGAACCGCCACCATGAACAATAATCATTGATTCATCAATTTTTTTTAAACTCTTAGCAAGATTGTCTATTGTTTTCCTTCTAACTGATAATGGTTTTTCTTTATTTGTGATAACTGAGCCACCCAATTTTATTAGAATCATGCTGTTCAAAATTGCGTATTCAATTAAAAAGTATCCAGTCCTTTGAAATCAATTTTTACTGAAAAGCAGTCATAATTTTTATCTTTGAATTGATTGATGCAATGCTCCAAATTTACTTCATCTGTCAAGGCAAAGATACATCCACCCCCACCTGCGCCTGTAATTTTTGCCCCAAAAGATGATTTTTGTCCTATTAGGATCATATCTCTTAATTTTTCATTTGAAACTCCTATTGTTTCAAGATACTCTTGATTCTGAATTATTTTTTGTCCCAATTCTTTGATGTTATTATCTTTTAATAATTTCAAAGCCTCTTCAACTATTTTTGATTCATCATTGCATAACTTGGAAAATTCTGCTTCATTTTCTTCTTTGAATTGCTTAACTCCTGCAACTATTGATTCTGTAGAATGTTTTATGTTTGAATTTGCAATTACTAGATGAAAATTAGGCTCAGATTTTATTTTTGTGAATCCATTTTTCTTATCATATTCCATAATGCCACCATATGTACAAACTGTACAATCTGCACCTGAAGTGTTTTGAAAAATTGTTTTTTCAGCTTCAATTGCAAGTTTAAGAATTTCTTCTTTAGATGTTTCTGTAAATAACCTCGAAATTGCTGCAGCGCCTGCAACACAACAAGCAGATGATGAACCTAAACCTACTCCTAATGGAATATCTGATTCTATTACAATTTCAATCCCTGTGGTTTGATTTTGTGTTTGTAACATTTTGTTTGCCAAATAATAAAATGGTTTTAGTGGGGAGTCAATTTCCGAAATAGGTTTGTTTGGTTCTGAAATTAAATCCCCTATGTTTGATTTAATAGAGATTTTCTCTTCTTCAATCTTCTCTGCTGTGACGGTAATTCTCTTGTTGATTGCACAAAGAATTACTTTTACTCCGTATACTACAAAATGTTCTCCAAAAAGAATAACTTTTCCTGGTGCAGAAGCTTTAGATTTCAAGTGAACACTTTAGAATTTTGTTTGATTTATTCTATTTCCTCTTCTGTAATCTTTGTTTCAAAATCATCGATTTCATATTTCATTGGTTCATCTTCTTTTAATTCTCCTCTTTCAATGAGGATTTGACGTACCAATAGCCAGTAAACTGTTGCTAGAGCTTTTCTTCCTCTATTGTTTGCTGGAATAATTACATCTAATTTTGATGTAATGTTATCTGTATTCGCAATTCCTATAACGGGAATACCTGCATTAGTTGCTTCTGTAATTGCTTGTTCATCAACTTGTGGATCTGAAATAAAGACTAATTTTGGTTCAATATAATATGGCAATGAAGGATTTGTCAAAGTTCCTGGCATGAATCTTCCAAGGAGTTTCTTAGAATCTAACATCTCACAGAATTTTTCAATTGGTGTTTCTGCATATCGTCTTCCTGTGCATACAATGAGATTGTCTGTTCCCACTCTGTTGATAAATTTGGCCGCTGTTTTGATTCTCTCTAATGTTATGTCTAAATC
>PVMK01159951.1_pt1 | contig 10945 bp, 11 predicted proteins | sample 1853481 | NCBI WGS metagenome assembly PVMK01 (sample SAMN08533507, study PRJNA380276) | Marine sediment metagenome, whole genome shotgun sequencing project. | reverse complement strand
TGATGCAATCCTCATGGATATTCAAATGCCGGTGATGGATGGGTATACTGCCACTCGTGAAATCCGCAAAGACGAACGTTTCAAGGAGCTGCCGATCATCGCCATGACGGCTCATGCGATGAGCGGTGATGAGAATAAAAGTTTGGAGGCCGGCATGAACGGCCATGTAGCGAAACCCATTGATCCAGATCAGCTTTTTGCCACCCTGCAAAAGTGGATCCAACCGAGTAAAAGACGAGTCCAAGTCCAACAACCGGAAGTTCCTGTTGAGCGTCCTGAATCCGATGCGGTGTTGCCCGCAGAAGATGAACTTCCAGAATTTCTGCCGGGATTTGATCTTGCTGGTGGTTTGGAACGGTTGATGGGAAATAAACGTCTTTACAGAAAGTTGTTGGTGGATTTTGGTACAAAATATATAGAGACAGCCAGTGATATCCGTGAGGCAATAGATACAAAAGATTTTGAGCAGGTTCATAGCCTGGTTCATAACCTGAAAGGTCTGGCCGGCAATTTGGAAGCCATAGACCTTCTATCAGTCACCGTGAATCTGGAGAAACTTGTCAAGGGAGCTCAAAAGAAAACCCCTCCAGCCAAGGAGCTAAAGTTGAAATTCTCGGAACTTGAAAATGCCCTCAATCAAGCCCTCGAATCGGCCCAGAGTCTGGGTGCATCTGCTGAAGAAACCGTCTGTAAACTATCCAAAGAAGAGATTTCCGATATCCCCGCTGAATTAGCTCGGGATATTGCCAAACGCATCCGCGATGCAGCGGAAATGGGAGATGTCATGACGCTTAATGCCATCGCAGAGGAAATTAAGACGTACTCAGATTCCTGCATACCGCTCAGCAAACAGATTGTTCAAATGGCGGAGGATTTTGACCTGGATGGTATTCAAAAATTAGCGGATGCATTGGATGCAGGCTAACAATCCTGCCTTTCGGATTGCTTAACGCAATATATAAAATTACTGAATTGTGGATGTCGGCTAATCAATACATAATAGCCAATTTATGTGAACTTCTCACGCCAATCTTAAATGAACCACATAATCAAAAAGTGTTGAAATCCTGGTTGATCAGATGATTTCTCCGTTCCATAGCTTCTTCAAAAAAAGCTTCCAGGGGAAAATAGAGCTTGGAACGAGAAATGGCCTTTCTCTTACGGGTTTTGGTAAAAGCCTTTAGCTGAAAGGCCACCAGCGTATCTTCCAATATCTGGATATAATTCTTGATGGAGTTGGGTGAGACACCGCAATCACCGGCAATGGATTGATAGCTTATCTCTTCTCCATTGCTCAGGGCAATTAAATCCAGAAACTCGGAAAATTGGACTACTTTTCTGGTTAAGGCCTCATTCTGGATTTCTTCTTTCAAATACAAAGCGGTATAGGCCCTGAGTTCCTCAACATAATCATCGCTTGGATAAACTGCGGGCAACCCGCCCCTGTTAAGATAGGATAGTAAATCGAAGTCAGGGATTTCGGTTGACGTCAATGGAGGGGTTCTTTAAAAAGGAGATTGATCGCTCCTCTTTCATGGCATACCCGTCACAATTTTCAAACCCTCATGGACTTCGGCCATTCTTTTTTTCGGAAGGGTGCCAATTTTTTCTTTTATGCTTCTTTTGTCCACTGATTTGATCTGGGTTATGTTAACCACACATTTTTTTGGTAAATTGGCCTCCCCCTTTCGTAGAATAACATTGCCGGGCAATTCGCCGAATTTTAGGGTCGACGTAATTGCCAGCATAATGACGGTATTGATATTACTGTCATTTAACAGGTCATTTTGAATCACAAGTCCCGGCCGGCGACCGATTGGCTTTGAACCTTTCCCCGGTGAAAAATCAACCCAATATATCGAACCTTTCCGGATTACCATTCCAGCCCCTCTTTGTTTCCAGCCCCATCAAACCATGAAGATGTTTCAAGCTGTTCTTTTTTGATTGAATCATCAGAAAAGACGCGATTGTAGACCTCCTTTATCTGTTTTTCCTTTTCATTCAATACCTTTTCATGAAGTACGGTTGAAATAAAACGGCTTCTGGACATCCCCTTTTGTTTACTGATAATGTCTATCATTGCCACCAGATCAGCCGGCACTGAAATGGCTATCTTTTGTGTATTCATTATTTATGCTCCTTATTAGTATGATAATTAATTCATACAATAAGTTAATAATATTGGATTGTCAATTTAAATAATTCAAAAACAATACATAAATTCATTCTATAAATATGCGATGCGGCCAGATCCAGTCATGACTACATTTCGATATCCGTTTGCTTTAAGCGATTACCGCTTCCCAAGCAACTCCCTAGATATAACTATCTTCTCTACCTCTTTGGTTCCCTCATATATTTCCAGAACCTTGGCGGCGCGGTAAAATCGTTCGATATCATAATCGTTAAAATAGCCGTATCCGCCGTGAAGCTGCAGGGCTTCATCCACTACTTCAACGGCCACATGGCAGGCATACAATTTGGCCATGGCGGTTAATTTAGTATCGGGTTTGCCCTGATACAGCAGCCAGGCGGATTTGTAGACCATGGTGCGTGCGGTCTCAACCTTGGTAGCCATTTCGGCAATTTTAAACTGGGTAACCTGAAAGGCGGCCAGGGGTCGACCGAACTGTTTGCGGCCTTTAACATGTTTAATAGCCATATCCAGGGCGCCCTGGGCCAGTCCAACGGCATGACCGGCAACATATGCCCGGGAATGGTCAAAAAATTTCATTAATTGAATAAACCCGTTTCCTTCGGCGCCTAGCAGATTCTCTTTGGGGACCCTGACATTATTAAAATAGATGGCGGAGGTGTCCGAGGCCCGCAGCCCCATTTTACCATGCATGGGATCCGCTTTATACCCTTGGCGGTCGGTTTCAACAATGATAATACTGTGACGGGCGGTTTTTCGTTCCACTTCGGGGTTTGTGAGACAGTAAACCAGCTGGAAGGTGCCGACCGTACCGTTGCCGATCATGACCTTGCTGCCGTTGATCACATAATCATCCCCATCCCTGACCGCTGTCGTGGTTACGGCCGCTGTATCGCTGCCCGCATCCGGCTCGGTGATGGCAAAACCCATCACTGCATCGCCCTCGAACAAGGGCGGCAACCATTTCTTTTTCTGTTCCTCGGTTCCGAAAAGAATGAGTTCTTCGGCCCCAAACGAAATCGAGCTGAGTTGCTGCCCGATTCCCGGATCGATTTTCCAGAACTCTTCCAGTACCATGGCCTGTTCCAGATAACCGAACCCCGGTCCGCCATACGCTTCGGGGATAAAAAGCCCGATCAGATCCAGTTCTTTGGCCTTTTTCACAATTTCCGCCGGATAGGTTTCATTGATGTCTAAATCCCGGGCCACATCGGTAAATTCACCTTTGGCAAATTCCCGGGCCGCTTTTTGAATGATTTTTTGCTCTTTGGTTAGATCAAAGTTCATAATCGTGTTTCCTTTCAAAAATTAGTTGCCGGCTAATATAAGATTCTATTGTTCTAAATTGAATAAACATGTAAATGCCTAAAGTGCCTAAAATGCCTAAATTGCCTAAAGTTGTGGTGTCGCTGCGCTCCGTCTTTTTTATAAACGGGCGATGTCTAACGTATTAGTAATCAGAGAAGTAGCAGAATAGCGTGCGTTGCGATTCTTATTTAATAAAATTGACAGAATACCTTAATTTTAGGCAATTTAGGCATTTTAAAACTTTAGGCACTTCATCGAGAAACGCTAAATTTTCTTCAAAGCAATGAGTCCCGTTTAATTCTCCAGATCAGGGTATAACTTACAAAGGTATATTTCCATGTCTTTTATTCGGTTCCGGTCTTTGCTTGTTCTTCAGCATTCTCAGGGCTTTTATGAGCTGGGGCCGGGTTTCCCTGGGTTTGATAACGGAGTCCACCAGCATGTTGGACGCCGCATGATAGGGATTGGAATACTTATAGTCATATTCTTCAATTTTTTGTTGTCTGAGTTCATCCGGGTTATCGGCGGCCTGGATCTCTTTGCGAAAGATTAGATTTACAGCCGCCGTGGTGTCGAGCACAACCAGTTGGGCAATGGGCCAGGCCAGCATCAGATCCACTCCCATGCCCATGCAGCACATTCCCATCACCGCCCCACCGTATTCTTTGCGCAGGGCCAGGGTAATCTTGGGCACGGTTGCTTCGGCGTAAGCATACAACATCTTGGCGCCGTGGCGAATGATGCCGGCACGCTCCTGGGCGACACCCGGAAAGTAGCCGGGAACATCAACAAAGTTGATCAAGGCAATGTTAAAGGCATCACAGAACCGGATGAAACGGGCGGCTTTGTCGGATGCATCTACATCCAGACAGCCGGCCTTGATTCGGGGTTGGTTGGCGACAATGCCGACGGTGCACCCATCCATGCGGGCAAAGCCAATGATGATGTTGGGGGCAAAGCGGGGCGAAATTTCATAAAAATCCTGATTATCCACAACCTGTAAAATCACCTGGTGCATGTCATAGGACTTTCTAAAATCAGCCGGAACGATCTCTTCCAGGCTGTCGTCGACGCGATCGGGATCATCATTGCTCTTAACCACCGGCGGTTGTTCACCATTATTTGAAGGCAGATAGCTGAGCAGTTTTTTAATAATTTCGATACATTCCTGATCGGATTCGGCTACAAAGTGAGCCTGGCCGGTGATCTCACTGTGGACTTTGGCACCGCCGAGGTCTTCGGGACTGATCTCTTCTCCGGTTGCCGATTTAATAATGTGCGGGCCGGTGATGACCATATGGCTTTGTCCCTTTACCATGACAATAAAATCGGTCAATGCCGGTGAATAAACCGCAACCCCGGCGCAGGAACCCATCATGCCGGTAATCTGCGGTATCAATCCGGATGCGGCCGTGTTGCGAAAAAACATTCCGGCCACGCCTTTGGAGGCGAAAAAGCCTTCATGCAGCCGCCCGCCGCCGGAATCGTTCAAGGCCACCAGAGGCGCTTTAACTTTTATGGCTTCATCCATAATCCGGCAGATTTTCTGCCCGTGGATCGTACCGACCGATCCCCCGAGTACGGTCACATCCTGGGCATAAGCAAATACCAGCCTTCCGTCTATGGTTCCGTAACCGTTGACCACGCCATCCCCGGGAACCTTTTTTTTCCTGCATGCCGAAATCAATCGACTGGCTCTGGGCCAGTTTGTTGACCTCAACAAAACTGTCCGCATCAAAGAGTAGATCGAGACGCTTGCGCGCTGTCAACTTACCTCGGCTGTGATGACGCTCAAGGGCTTTTGGACCGCCACCCATTTCAGCCTTTTTTTCAAGGGCTTCAAGTCGTTCCAGTTCACTTTGATGGGTTTTGGATTGTGTCATTTCTCACCATCCTCTTTATAGAGTCTATATTATTATTTCTTTGTATTGTTTTATCCTTGTGACGCTATTGATACGATTATAAATCTGGCTCAAAAAGTAAGGGTGTGTCAGCGATTCCTCGCTCAATGCGTATACCGTATACAGAGTACCTTTTGGAATGTCAATAAAAGACGACTGTATATTAAAAATCTCTACCTGATTTTTCAAAAAAAAATTGGGTAAGCATGCCCGTCATTATACGCTTAAGATCCTTCCAGTATTGCCGATATACAGATAGAGGCCACAGCGCTGTTAGATGCGCTGGCTTCAACACGGTCAGGAGAACAGGCACAAAGGAATACCAATGCAAATACCCTGTGTATCATGTCAATCATTATTTCGTTTTGACAGCGACCTTGTAAAACCCACCGGTTCACTGGTCAAATGCTCTAAATGCAAATATATCTTCATGGTGTACCCACCAACCTTTAATGATGAACCAATTCTACAAGATACAAATATTGATCAGTCCATTCTATTTGATCTTTTTAAGGTGGAACAGAAAGACTGGGCTAAAGAAGTCCTTGATCAAACCTCAGCGATGATGAACAGCCATAGGGTTGATGAGATAGCCTCGATTGAAGATTTTGAGGAGGAAGAAGAATATCCAGATGTGGCAGGAAAGACTGAGTACCCTGAGTTACCCGACATTTCTGAGTATGAAAAAATGATCGACTGGGATGATATCCCTGATACCGAGGATTTTTCCGAAGGTGAGAAGCACTTTTATAACAGCGGTGATAACAAGGAATTAGGTTTTTATCATGAAATAAAATTCAAGATGCCCAATTGAACAGTTTCTGTTTGGTTATATTGTAGGCTTGTTTTACGATTTTTTCCCCAGATTTTTTTTTCGTCAAATCCTTCCCATTGTCGAAAACCTTATTCTCTATTTGAAGATCTTCAGCGCATTCTTTAATCACGGAGCTTTTTATCTTTTTTAAATCCGTTGAATACCCTATCATCAAAGCATGATCGCAAATGGTATTAATAACCCTCGGTATGCCCTCTGAATATTGAAAAATTTTACCAATTGCACCTAAGCTGAATAAATTTCTTTCCGTTCCAGCAATGTTAAGCCGGTGTTTGATATATTCATTTGTTTCGTTTTTAGTTAATGATCGGAGATGACATACTATAGAGTCTTTTTGCTTATTACCATTTGGTTTTATCTCTTTTACTAATTCAATTAATGGATTTTGCCCGATCAAAACAATATTTATCAATTGTTCATTATCCCTTTTGATTTTTGCCATAAGATCTAAATCATTAAGCAGGCTTTTAGTTGCCCGGTGCGCCTCATCCATGATGATAAGCATCTTTTTTTTTGTTTTGGAGTACTCCTCATCGATATACGCAAAGAAATCCTTCTTGTCTTCAAACTTATTTGGTAGCTGTAGAGAGTCTGCTAAAAAGTATAAAAAATCCAGACTCTCAATATCTGAATCATTAATCTTTGCGATTTTGAATTCATTTTTAAGGAGGCCAGCCAGGTACTTAACAAGTACTGTTTTTCCTGTACCGACATCGCCAGTTAACAAGGTGATGCCTTCCCCTTTTTCAATTCCGAACTTTAAAATTGCAAAAGCTTCTGATTGCCCTTCACCAAGCCAAAAATACTTTGGGTTGGCAGTATCCTGAAAAGGGTTCTCTTTCAAGCTGTAATATTGAAGGTACAACATACTAATCTGATGCTTTCTCTCTTGGAAAATCGATCCATCGGAATTTTAGATAGTTTAACGAGACTATTTATTGTTATCGGCAATTTAGTTAAAATACTAAAGCGCCATGTCCTTTTTAATATGGTTTTAAATAAATTCAGACCTATGAATCTGTTTTCACAATTATAGCTAATTTTTTACACAATATTGATCTAATTCGGTTGCAGCATTAAAATGATAAGCATCTATAATCTATAGTAATATATTCGAATTATTCAATTGGCATATTTACTGCATTCATAAAGAACTGCAAAGCATTTGGAAAAGAGTTCCAGAGTTTTTTGCAATCAGCATTTATTGAATAAGGTAAATTTTATCACACAATCCTAAAACAACTATATAGAACCATGCGATAGCAATCAGCTTCCAAAGGTTAGTAGAAATAACAGGAGATTGATGTGATAAATGTCTTACTTCTGGATTGTTCGTGAAACGACAATTTGGATATCTAATCTAAAAACTCTGGGACTCATTTTTCCTATACTTTTATTTTTGATTGCGACGCTCCAAATATAGTCTCATTGTAAAGGTCGGCATGGCAAATTCCGCTATGATAAAAATTGGTGCTAATACCATTAAAACTTCCAAGCAAGAATTGAAGTTTCTCAAAGCTATTCTTGATCAGCTTGAGTTGCCTTACATCCTTGATGGCATCAGTTTTCATAACACTCTGATAGATCTAAATCGAATGAAAGCAATTTATAATACGAACGTGTGGAAAGTGGAGGCGGATGGCAGCGTAAGTTTAAAAAATCGATTTGGCCATAGTGGGCGCTTTGATTATCGGTATCTTCGTATGCCGCCTTTGATTGAATTTCAATTCGTTGATTTAAATATTTTAGCCGATGAAGAAAATGACTTCTTAGGCTATATAATATACGAGGCTGAAACTATTCCCGCGCTTTCAGAACAATACATTTGAACAACAATCAGGGAGAAAATATAAGGTATGGGTGTTAACGGGTAAAGTGATGGGGCGATCTTTTGGGAAGTGTTGAATCATAATTACGATGTGGCTATTGACGAATGCACCGATGTTTGATAAATTAAATTTATATCAAGCACAAATAAGTCCACGATAAAGCCAAACCTGCCGTGAGGCAGGGTCGGAAAGCCAACAGGCCTTGAAACAAGGCGGCTGGGTTGCCAAGGGATGCTGAATTAAGCCGGGTAACCAATTGGTGCCCGGCTTTTTTGTTTGTGGACTCAATCCTGACATGAATTGAGAGTGAGGATTCAGAGGGATGTTGAAGTTTGCAATGCCTTTGTACGAGGCCAAATATCATGAAGAGGACGAGTGGATGGAGATCTCAGAAATTATTCTTATGGATCAACTCTACAGAACCTATAAGAAAGTTACCCCGGCAATCAAAGAAATGATAATGGGCAAGGAGGTAGAAACACCTGATGGAATTTACCGGCTAAAATTGAAAGGCGGTGAACAAGGTGGACAACAATCCGAATTGTCCGCAGCTTGACGATAGACATTCCCCCCATCCAAGGCCCTGACTTGGGCCTTACCATTCATCTTCTCTATAGCCTTGGCCGTTGCTTAGACATCTTTTCAAATTGAAAATTTTATGTATTCGTATTGAATACTGCCTGGCTGTGCATTATAGTATGCCAATTATGAAAGATTGACTGCCCAGGCTATGTCACCGGATTTTTGGCATTTGCCTATCGGTGATCAAAGAAAGGTGATCGTTGTGGGCAACAAGCTCCTGTTAATCGAAAGAAATAAAATGTATGTACGCTGGTTTTGAAGCGGCCTGAAAAGAAAAATTCCCTGTCCCCCGAATTGGTCGAAACGCTTTTGGAAAAACTGGAAGAACTGGCAACGGATGACTCCATACGAGCGGTTGTTATAACAGGCTTCGGCGATCAAGCTTTCTGTTCGGGTTACGACATCCGCTCCCTGCCGACCCAACCCAGCGAGAATGTGCGCGAGAAATGAAAACACTGAACCCGGTGGAATCTCTTTTTAAAACGATCGTCAATTATCCCTATCCGGTAATTGCCATGATCAACGGGGTGGCCTTCGGTGCCGGATGCGAACTGTCCATCTGCTGTGACATACGCATCGGGGCCGATAATATTCGCATGGGGATGCCGCCCGCTAAACTGGGCTTGGTTTATCCCTGGACCGGTTTGCAACGCTTCATACAGGTCATCGGGCTTAAAAGCACCCGGGAGATATTTTTTACCGGAAGAACCTATGACGGGATCAGGTTAAAAGAGATCGGCCTGGTGGATTATCTCGTTGCCCGGGACGAACTGGTAACCTTTACCTATCAGATGGCCGAAGAAATAGCAGCCAATGCGCCTCTGGCGCTGAAGGGTACCAAAAGCGTTTTAAACCTCTTGTTAGAGACAGTCCAACCGGATAAAAGCAGCATGCAAGAAGCCGAATCAATTACCGAGACCGCCTTTGGCAGTGAAGATATAAGGGAGGGGCAAATGGCGTTTCTTGAAAAGCGAAAGCCGGAGTTTAAAGGAAAGTGATTCGATTTCGGATTGCGGATTTAAAGAAAAGAAAAAAGTCAACCACGGAATGACACGGAAAGTCACAGAAAAAGAAAAATAACCCAATTTTTTTTGTTTTTCACCGCAGGCGTAATAATATTCCTGTGTTCCTCCGTGAAAGATCCGTGGTTAAAAAAGATCGTAACTAATTTGACTTTCCCGGCTCAAAAAGCATAACATCTAAAACAATAAGCAAATGAAGGAGGGCTATCATGGAGTTGCAGTCTTACAGGGCAGAAGATTTGTTTGAGTGGGTTACCAGTGAGGGGCAGGATTTTACCCTGCTGGATGTGCGTAATAATGAAGAATTTGGACGGTTTAAAGTGGAGGGACCCCACCTTTCGAAGATGATCAATGTTCCCTATATGGAGTTTATCGAAAAGGAAGATGAGTCGGTGGCTCAGGTTCAGGTCCCCAAAGAAGAAAGTATCCGGATTGTTTGTGCCAAAGAAGGGTCGGCCAAATATATCGGTGAGATTCTGGTTAAAAATGGTTGGAAAGATGTAAGATACCTGGAAGAGGGCATTAAAACCTGGGGCAACATGCTGGCCCCTAAATTGGTGGCATCCGAAAACGGATATCAACTTTACCAGTTTATCCGTCCGGGCAAGGCTTCCTGCAGCTACGGTTTGATTTATGATGGTGAGATGGTTGTGTTTGATCCATCAAGAAACGTTCAGTTTTACCAGGACTTTGCCAAAGCGCAAGGCGCCCGGGTCATCAAAACGTTTGAAACCCATTTGCAGGCCGATTATATTTCCGGCAGCCAGCAGATTTCTTCGGAGTCCGGGGCCCAGATCGTCGGTCATGAAAACGATTTTAAAGATGCCGTTTTTGAATACAAAAGTGTTGATGATCAGGAGCTTTTTCAGCTCTGGCAGGAAGGCCCGGAAATCAAAGCCATACACACCCCGGGACACACTCCGGGCAGCACCTCATATCTCATTGACAACCAATACCTGGTTTCCGGGGATGCGGTTTTCATTTTGTCTATCGGACGCCCGGATCTGGGCGGCATGGCCGAAGAATGGTCCAGGCTGCTCTATCATACGCTGAAAACCAAAATTGACGACTTTAACGACGATCTGCTCATTTTGCCGGGCCACTACCTTGAATGGAGCGAAGCCAACCGGGAACAATTATTTGTCGATACCATGGGCAGCATCAAAAAAAAGAACGCAGATATTTACGGTATCTCGGATGAGGGCGATTTTGTCAAATTTATCAAAGGCAATATGCGTAAGCAGCCGGATGAATACGCCGAAATTCGCAAAGTCAACGCCGGACTGCTCAAAGTCGACGATGAAGACCAGGAA
>PVMK01118292.1_pt1 | contig 10946 bp, 5 predicted proteins | sample 1853481 | NCBI WGS metagenome assembly PVMK01 (sample SAMN08533507, study PRJNA380276) | Marine sediment metagenome, whole genome shotgun sequencing project. | reverse complement strand
CCGCCGGGACGAGCACCTCGACGATCGCGGCCGGGGAATCCCCGTCGGTGCAGAGGACGCAGTATAACACCGGCGCCGAAATGAGCTGGGAACTCGATATGTGGGGGAAAGCGCGCAAGGGCATCGCGGCCCAGCAGGCGGCTTACCAGGGTTCGCTCGCGGATTGGCGGGCCGGACACCTCGCACTGGTCAGTGACGTGGCGATTGCCTACCTGCAATTGCGCCTGACGGACGAACAGATGCGGCGGCAGCAACGCGCGATCGACAGCGGCACCGAAATTCTGGATATCTACACCGAGATGCATGCCCAGGGACTAAGTGCGCAGACAAACATGTTGCGGCAAGGCGCCGAGCTCAGTGCGCAAAAAGCCGGCCTGATCGAATTAGGTAGATCGCGGGAACTGACCGTGAACGGGCTGTCGACGCTGCTGGGCGTGCCGGCCGGTAACCTGCAGATCCCCAGCACGTTGTCGTTGATGGAACTCGGGCCGATCGATGTGCCGGCCGGGTTGCCGTCAGAGTTGCTTACCCGTCGTCCGGATATTGTGGCGGCGGAATATCAACTGCTGCAAGCCTGCAACCTGGAAAGTCAGGCGCGCCTCGCCCAGCTCCCGACCGTGGGCCTGACGGGAGTCGGTGGAACGGCCGCGTTGGACCTGGGTGACATGGTCAAGACCTGGACGGGCGGGTTGTCGAGCTTTGTGCGTTTTCCGGTGTTCGATGCCAATGTACGGGCGCAGATCCGGGTCAGTGAAGCGCAGGTTACGGTCGCCGAAGACCAATACCGGGTGATCGTCATGCGGGCATTCGAAGAAGTCGAAAACGCATTGACTAACCTCTCCGGAAGGAAAAAGCAGAGTATAGAATTAGAGAATCGAAAAGCATCCCTCGATTTGGCCGAGCAGGATGTGAGGGCGCAGCTGGAGCTTGGGTTCGTATCGTACCTTGATGTGCTGGAGGGGCAAAGATCGTTGCTGGATGCTGAGCAGAATTTGCTGGTTACCCGTTGGCAAATTCTCATGGATACTGTGACGTTGTACAAAGCGGTGGGTGGCGGCTGGCCTGAAGAACAGGTCGGCTCGTAAACCCGGGTTAGTACCACCTTATATTAGAACAAGATTTACGATGCAGCTGATTCTCAGACCCGTTTCTGACGCACAACTGAATGAAATCATTGTGACTGACAGTCGCTTTGCGATCGGTCGGAATGAAGAGCTTTTTGCGGCCTACGACCGATCCATCCTCGCCAAGCTCTCGCGGCGTCATGCACGGATTTTCGAGCGCGAAGGCCTCGTATATATCGCTGATCTGCACAGCAGTAACGGCACGACGGTCAATGGACACCCTGTTGAAGGCGAGCCTGTCCAGTTACAGCTCAGCGACGAAGTCCAGTTCGGTGGGCTGCGTTACCAGGTCGCGCACCTTGATGGCACCGACGGCGGCGCGGATCAGGCGGCAGCGGAAATTGAGGTCAAAGTTGTCCTCAAACCGAACCGCACCGATGGTTTATTGAAACCGATCGTTGTCTCGAAGTTTCCCTTTCTTGTCAGTCGGTACAGTGACGCATTCGCCCGTTATCAGGAAACGATGCCGCAGCCGCTATCCTTTATTTCCAAGAAGCACGCTTACTTTTTTCTACAACAGAATGCGGTATACATCGAGGACCTCGGCAGCACGAACGGCACCTACGTTTCCGGAGAGCAACTGGATGAGCAGGCGCGGAAGCTGTCGGACGGCGACACTATTGCTTTCGGCGGCGATCGATTCGTCTATGCCGTCCAGCTATTCATCGGCAGGGAAAAAGTCGTCGGAGCCGACGCCAAAATCGGAGGTTTGGTTGACGGAACTATATTCGTCGACGATTCCACGAATTTTTTCGAGATATACATGGACGCCGGAGATGAGGGCGGCAAGTCGCACAACGACGAAACTGACGACAAGGATGCGGTGGAAGGCACCATGGCTAAATTCCGCCGGAGTAACACGCGGGTCGGTCGCGCGCTGCGATTTTTTGATGACTTGCGTGGCTCGCTGCGCGATGCCGAACCGATCGACCGGCGTTTGCGCTGGACAATAATTGTTAGTCTGGCATGCTTTGCCGTGGGCGTCGGTGGTTACTGGTATCTCGGATGGCCGGTGCAGAAAGTCAGCGATTTATATAACAATCAGGAGTATCTCGAGGCAGCTGTACTCGCCAACGACTATCTAAACAGCAGGCCCGATGATGAACGTCTGCAGGAATTGGCGACCGAAGCAACATTGAAAGCGCTGGTACCCGAATGGCAGCAGGCGATCGGCGATGAACGCTACGCGGCTGCCCGACAGACGCTGACGCGCGCCAGACAGATCGGGCTGTCCAACCCGAAGGATGATGAATTGATTGCCGCACTTGAGTTGGCGACCGAATTCAGTGCCGTTGATGCGTATGACGGCCGCGATAGCCTGTCGATCGAGATGCTGGCCGACGACGCGACGATTAGCGCTCTCGTGAACCAATGGGACTCACGGCAGACGGAAAACGCACGCGCACTTTCGCGTGTCGAACTACAGGTTGACGGTTTCAATGTCTATCAGGCTGAGTTTTTTAGCAAACTTCGCGCGTTGCGGAAGAGGGACAGAGACCTTGAACCCATATTTAATTTGCGTTCGAACGTCGTCGCGGCGCTAGCCGACCGGGATGCCGTTCAACTTCGAGAGTACATCAGGGAATTTGCAGAGGATTATCCGGATACCGAAGGTCTCGGTCTGCTCCACGAGGACCTTCGGCGCTACGAGGCTGTGGAAAAAGACATCGGCGAGACACGCTGGCTGCGTGCCTACGATCAAATGAATCAAATCCCATTCAACACCGCACCATTCGCCCAGCATGTCGCTGTTATGAACGAAAATGTGCTACCGGACGCGCGTACCCGCGAAGGCTACGCGACGGCAGTCGACGCATGGAAGAACGGGGATACGGCGGTCGCGTTCGAATTGCTTGGAGCATTGGCGGAAAAGCCCTGGGGAGAAGTCGCCGACCGGGAGCTCGCGCGAAACCGTGACCTGTTCAACACGTTGGCCGAACTGCAGACGAACCGGGATGCCGCGGATTTCGCAGACCGGATGTTTAACCTGTACGGAAAGCTCGATCCGGGACGGGATATTTTCCTGCGTCGAGCCCTGCAGCCAGACTTTCAGCGGCATAGTCAGGCCGCGCTCGACAGGGCGGCCGATCGCACCCGCTCGGCAGAGCAGGCGTGGAAGAGCTACGACAACGCCGGGCGTCTGCGAAGCGTTCACCGCCTCGAGGAACGCGTATCACCGCAATATCGGAACCTGGCTCGACTTCTGACCCTCACGTATCAATATCTCCGGGAGAGCGCCAGCATCTATCAACAGCTGGGTGCGGACTCACACGATAGCTGGGCACTTCTGAATCGAGAGGTAATACAGGAAATCAAATTGCAGACCGGCGCGCTTGAAGATCTGCTGGTAATCGAACCGGAAATCCGGAAGGCGAAGCTCAAATTGCTGCCCAGCTTATCCATCGGCTAATCGCGCAACATTTACGGTGCCGACCGTAGCTTAATCAACGTATTGACTGTCCGGTGCGGGACAGCCAAAAAAAAGAGGCCCGAAGGCCTCAGATGCGCTGGAGGAAGCGAGGGGTGTTGAGTGAATTAGACGGGGGTGTCCGTGCCGCCGCTGAAGCTCGAGGCGATGATCGACGTGGTGTCGATGATGTTGTCGAGGTCGAGCTGCACGACCGTGTTCACCGGAATATTAAATGCCAGGTTGGTGATGATCGTGGGGCTGAAGATGTTGCCGCTGCTCACCACGCCAACGTTGCCGTTGGCGTCGCCGTTTTTGATACTGGAGAGCAGCGCATCAAAATTGAACAGTCCGGATAAGGCGCCGCCGCAGACCGCCTGCCGGGCGCTCTGATCCAGCGCGGCGCTGTACTCGAGATCGTTGATTACCAGATTTGTCATAATGTAGTCCTCGCCTATTCAGTTGCATCGGGGCGGCGCCTAAGGGCCGCAAGATACTAGGTATATAGCAATTCCCGTGCCAGTCTGGCGTGGCTCACCGGGATCGTGGCTAAGCCATTATTTTATAGGGATTTTTTTAGTGGTCTGACGGGGTCTGAGCGTGACCGCTGGGCCGATGCTGTAGGGTGTGAGCCAACGTTTGTCGACATCGGAGTCGGTTCGCAGCTTACACTGCGCCGGTGCCGCCCGCGCGCCGGGCCGAGTCGACGACTAAAATCCACATGGTTTCAATCACTTATAAATCCACACGGATTCTGGCACGGATCCTGCATTAACTCCATCGAACTTATTCGCTTTACTGACAATGGAGACAACATCATGACGACAATTACTATATACGACCTGCCGCAAAGTGTAGAACTGGATTGTGCCGCCGCCGTGCAAATCGCCGGTGGTTTCCTTGAGGGCCTCATTCCTTTTAGCGTGGGAGGCTACATGCCGCCAATCTACAATTTCTTCGTGCAATATGAACAGAACATCTTCCAGCAGAACCCAACCAACATCAGCATCTTCAACGGCGATACCGGCGGCGATATCTTCAATAACATCGAGACGAGCTCGTTGTCCGCGGCCAGCCCGATGAGCTTCACCAAGATTGAAGCTCGAGGCGAAGGCTTCCCTTTCTAAGCCAAGCCTGAATCGCTCCTGCGTCAACAACTAAGCGCGGAGGCCACTGGTCTCCGCGCTTTTCCTATGCCCGATCGATCAGCACCCGATTAGTTGCTAGGGTACTGACAAGTTAACGAATTCGGCGACCGGAAGGTGGGAATATCGTGCGTCTTTCGAGCTCAAAACACGCTCCGAGTGGGCGCTTGATTCGACATATAGAGCCATAATATCCCGATCCAGTAGCGCTAGCCCACGCCTGCGAGTTAACTAGTCAGTACCTAGCCGACTGCTCCGCGCTCCAAACCAGCCTCTCAGACGTGATCAAATCTGACAGTGTTGGTCAGGTCAAGTGCCGACTAATACAGTTAGCGTCAATTATTTTCCGCACCCTCTTCGATCCAGCGCAGAATTATCTTATAGTCCAAATCATCTGTACTGAGAAATCTGATTCCACCACCATGTGACAGCTCTCCAAGGGATTTACGCAGCAGATAACTTGCACTCGGACTTGCCGTGTTGACGATATTTTGGTCTGGGACCGTCTCCATCGTTTGATGTGTGCGAATCTCATCGCAGTTCGCTATCGAAGTCCCTGTGAGCACAAAGCCATCAACGTGCGTGGAGGTGTGACAGTTGGTGCAATTCCTGCTAGCCCAGATCGGGTTTACGTTAAAGAGACATGACGCAAAGAAATTGATCGTGAATGTACCGACGACGGGCGTCGTGCCGTCCGAGACGCTGAAGTTAAACGTCGTGGATTGGTCGTCGACCGTTGCGCCGGTGCCGGAATACGTGACCCGGCCCTCATCAATGTCTGACTGCGTGAAGAGGGTCGTTGAAAGGGTCCCGATAGATGGGCCGCCGGTGATCATGTAGTTCAAGCCGCTTTCTTCGGTATCAACATCGCTGAAGCGGAGATTCGAGCTTTCGATCGGTACTTCTTCAGCGCCGAGATACGCCAGCAGCGGGTTATTTGCCATCTGCGTTGGCACGTCATCTTCGGCCACGACGGTGATATTCAATGTGCCCGTATCCGTGCTGCCGCCCGGATCTTCAACCATGATCGTTAGCCCGTCAGGCCCGAAGTAATTGAGGGCGGGGATATACGTCAGTAAGCCATCGATAATGTCTTGCTGTGTGAAGCTCAGCCGCGACAACGTGCCATGGTCCGGCGTATCGATCACCGTCAAGAGTAGTTCAGGGGGCGTGTTGTCGACATCCGCTGCATTCAACGTGCCGGTCGTGATCACGGTGGCGGCGGAATCCTCCATGACCGTCAATGGATTGATCGTCAGCAGCGGAGCATCAGAGATTGGTGCGATTTCAATTTCGAACCGGCCCGTCACAGCAGCAATTCCATCGCTGACAGAATAATCGAAGTTGTCCGAGAAATTCTCGGTACCGTCATGCTGGTAGATCGGGCCGGCATCCATGACAAGATCTGTCTCGGTAAATGACAGCGGGTCCAGTGAGCCGAACATCGGGCTCCGGGTCACGGTATAGACAAGTTCGTCACCGTCTGCATCGGTGTATGACAGGTTGCCCGACGAGACTTTCGCAGAGCCGCCCTCGTTGAGCATTAACTGAACATTACTGAACAACAGCGGCAGGTCGTTAACGGGAGTTATAGTGATGGGGAATGGCTGATTTTCGAGTACAGTAGTTCCATCGCTGAGCGAAAAGAAAAAGTTATCGGCGGATGACTCCGATCCATCGTGTGAATAGCTCACTGTACCCATGTTGAGATCCAGTTGCGTGAATAATTCAGGGACAACGTTTCCATGCGCAGGCGCTGAAACGACCTCGAAAATCAGTTCGGCAGGGTTGTTGTCGGGGTCTGTATACTCCAGCAATGACGAATCAATGGTTCTGGAGTTGCCTTCGCCGACCGCGAGTTCCGGCTTGCCGATGCGGGTTGGTACCACTGACGATGCAATCACCTCTACCTGCGCCTCGTCAGCGAGGCCTGCTGCGTTATTGACGGTTAGTTGTACTTCGTACGTGCCGGGTACATCAATTACGAATGCCGGTTCGGCGGTGTCGGCGCCTGTCAGCGTGGCGTTACTGCCGCTCGGCCGCGTCAGCAATGTCCAGTTGTAGCTCGCCGCAAATTGACTGCCACGGCCATCGAGCCTGATCTCGGAAAGATTCGTCGTCGAACGCATAAACCCGTTGCGAATGCAGACAGCCGTCGTCGGATCGGCAATGCAGGCGATCGGGTTTCCCGGTCGGGCGGCACCAGCCGCCAGTGTGTCGGCCAGAAAATCGCCTGCCGACTGCCCGGCGCCAACCCAGAAGCGATCGTAGGTCAGGCGTGCGAAAGGCATCGCGCCATGCTCGAAGACGATTTGCATGATGGCATCTTGAGAATCTGCAAAACTCTGGTAGGTGGCGAAGGAGGGAGTCCTTTGTTCACTGGAATTCTTCTGTGTGTGGCAGGCCCGACAATTTTGCGCGATGACCTTCTCATAGATAGCGCCGGCGTTTGCCGGAATCGTTTCGCTCGACTCCGGTCGCCAGCCTTCGGGTAAATAAGAAGAATTGAAGACGCCAGCCACGAAATCGTCATCGTACCAACCGGTTACCAGATCGTGAACCGGCCAGGCCGGGTCGAAGGTGTTCAGCACGATCTCGTTCATCCGCCGTAATTCCGACGTCTGTGCTGCGCCGGAAAACCGTTCGCGCAACGGGTCATTCTCGGGTCCGGCTGCTACCGATGGGTCGGTGTCGGCAAACAAGAACGACTGGAGGTCCCATGGCAGGAAGATCGCTTCGACATCACCGCCATCAGGGTACACTCCTTCAGTTAGCAGCTCGGTCGGGTTCCCGCCATGGCACGCGGAGCATGAGCCGGGCAGGTACTTTTCGCCGCGTCCGTCGAAATTTGCGCTCAGGACCCGGCGCATATCGCCCGTGCCATCCGGTACGAAGGCGTAAAACTTGATGAATTTGTTGCCGGATTCATTCGTGCCGCGTTCGTATTCCATCGCGACCGCGATGAATGACGCGTCAGCCGCCGCGCGTTCGAGCGAAATCGAGTTCAGGACAACTGCGGCGACATCGCCGGCTTCGTTGCAATCGCTCTTGACGTACATGTCGCGCCCGAATCCGAGATCGAAGTTGTTGGTATAGATCGCCCGGACTTCGGCGCCGAAATTGTCGGCTTCAGGGTCCATGCAGTTGGCAACCAGCCAGGCGTTCAAGGTTAGCTTGCGACCGTCCGGATCGATAGCCTGATAGTAAGCTGCTGCCGTCGCCGCGGTTTCCTGGCCGGCCGCAGATAACAGTTGCTGGAGGCTCACGGTCGCTCGGGCGTCACCGTCCCCGATTGCGGCCAGAGATGCCACGCTCTTCTTGGTTGCGGCGGTGCTGACCGAGCCGTCGGAAGCCTCAAGCGGTACACCTTCTGCATCCGGGCCAAAGATGTAGAGCAGCGGTCGTATACCTTGTGATCCATTGAGCACTATAATTTCGGCATTGACCTCGACAATGGCCTCGTCGACTCGGGCCGGATCCAGCATCTTTTGTTCATCTGTGCCTTCGAAACGCTGGTTGACTCGGCCGATGTCGAGCGCGGGGATATCGAAACGTAGTCTCGGGTTATTGGCTGACGTCGCGCCGCGCGCCGTAGATCCCTGCGACAACACCCACGCGCCACGTTTTCTGGCCACTTCAAGTTCAACTACCTGCATTGCGCCATTGCTATCCGCATAGGTGACTCGCTGAGTGACAATGATCTCGAAGCCAATCAATTCGTCCGAACCCGGAACGGGTTGAATGCCATCTGCGGTGGCAGCGACCACCGTAAAATTATTTGACAGGTTCGGTTTTCGCAGGAAGGAATTGTCATCGTCGACCAGCACCACCCCCAGTTCGATCGCGGTATTGGCCGTTTCCCCGTCCGTGTTGGTTATGGTCAATTCAAAACCGATCGGGCCGGCGACGTATGGTGCGGTAAAGCTGATCCAGTCCCCGCGACGGACCGGCCGACCGACGGTTTCGCCTGTGGTCTGCCGCCATGTGAATTGGTCAATGGATGTATCGCCGCCGCTGCTTTCCTTTCCGCTGAGCAGCACCTCGGCACCGCTTCTCACGGTGTCGGTCGAACCGATGGGTGTAATGCGCGCAGCAAGCGCATCGGGTTCCGGGCATGTCTCGCTGTACTCCGGACCGGCGCAGGGCTCGTCCACGACAGCGTCTGTATTGTCTCCACCACCACTGCAAGCGGCCAGCACTAATGTGCATGCCAGAATCGAGCAGTGTTTAGTCTCAAAAGCGAATAGCGTTTTTACCCAAGTGCTCAGGGTCATTCGAGAGCCCCTTTTTTATTGTTTTCATCAAGCGCCGATAAATTCGATGTCCGTTACCAAAAGAATCGTTCTGATCTGGAAACGATACCACATATTTCGAGGCCGGAGATGCCCGCCGGTGCGCATAATCAAGGGTCGGATAGGTACTGACAAGTTAATTACCAAATCTGTGCGAACTCCAGGAAAGATGTTGTTTGAAGTGCTGCAGCATATTCCCAAGACGCAAAGGCGCGCTCTCTAATTAATCGATAGTGTTTGGCTGAGATCAGATTCCGACCAAGATTGAATTAATTGTGCACCGCCGCATGTACGCTTAAGAAGCGCTGGGCTTGCTGGGTCGATTTAAAGCGGCGCATTCCTCGCTCTCTTACCCGGGTCGACTGGTGCGAACGTTCAGCACGATTATTGGCATATTGTGATGTGTCGTGAATCGTATCCGGGATCGATTCTCGATGTGCAACGCCATAGCTTCTCAACTTGTCCGTCACAATCTTCCGCGGCTCACTCTGATGCCTATTGAGCAGGCGCTTGAAAAAGCGTTTTGCGGCCTTGCCATCACGCCGATTCTGGAGAAACACATCAACCACTTCACCATCCTGATCAACAGCGCGCCATAAATACTGCTGTCTACCCTGAATCTTCACGAACACTTCATCGATGAAAAATGTATCCCCATACCCTTGGTGCCGACGCTTCAGCCGCCTGGCATATCGGGGACCAAACTTGTTACACCACAGGCGAATAGATTCGTAACTTACGGCAATCCCTCGTTCAGCCAACAAATCTTCAATATCTCGATGGCTTAAATTGAACCGATGATAGAGCCAGACGGCGTATTGGATGATTTCGAGCGGAAATCGATGGCGTTTGTACGGATTATTTGCTGTACCCATGCCATCAATGTCACCCAGCAACAGTTAACTTGTCAGTACCCCCTAAATCCATCAGTGCCGGCATTACGCCCGCATAAAAATAATGAGAGTGGAGTGGCAGGTAGCCGGCGATGAGTTGAGTCGCGATGCGGCGTTGCACGAAGATGTTGCGGTAACCGCACCCGCGCCTGGTGTCCGACATCCCGCCAGCGGACGACTTAGTGCTTTTTAAGAAGACTAACTCCTCTTTTTAGTCTTGTATAAACCTACATTAATTTCGCCAAATCCAAGCAAATTGTCGATCAGTAAAAACTCTTTTTTCTTTAAAAACAATAAATTACATGGATTTATCCGAATTGGCACGGAATCTGCATGTATGAAGTTAAAGGTTGGCAAAATGCGGACTTAAACTGACAAAGGACAAGGCAATGGAAATTATCATCGCAGCAATCGTTTTCTTCTACATCTACAGCCCCACGCTCGTCTGGGAAGTCCGAGCACGCATACTCCGACGACGCAAAGCCTACCGGGCATAGATCGATGAGTTCCGCCAAGGGGTACTGACAAACGGTAGGCAGCTACCCTCAAGCTGGAAAGAACAGCGCCAGCTACTTAACTTCCCAAAGCCCTGAAATCCAGCCACCAATACGGGTAATCAGACACGAGTCCGTGTGTATCCGCATGATCACCACTAAACGCCCTCTCCCATCGAGGATTCGTCGAGAAACCCACTCACTGAAATGGGCCAACAGAAACTACTGATAAAAATGAGCGATATTGCTCCGGCAGTTCGGTCTCCCGATCGGCTTCCTGGGCACCACAAACAAAAAAGCCCCGATATTCCGGGGTTTTGGGTACCGTCCGCCAGGCAAAGAAACCAACTGATGCATAAGGGAAGACTTGTTGGCGGAGAGGGAGGGATTCGAACCCTCGAAGGGCTTTTAACCCTTACTCCCTTAGCAGGGGAGCGCTTTCGACCACTCAGCCACCTCTCCGCGATACCGATCCCGTTCGAACGGAAATTCAGCGCAATACATTACCTGATTAACGCAGCGGGCTGAAGAGGCAGGGTCCGACTCGTGAGAACCAGCGGCGCGGCGACACGCTACTCGGCGACAGCCTTT
>PVMK01114730.1_pt1 | contig 10948 bp, 13 predicted proteins | sample 1853481 | NCBI WGS metagenome assembly PVMK01 (sample SAMN08533507, study PRJNA380276) | Marine sediment metagenome, whole genome shotgun sequencing project. | reverse complement strand
TGCGCTGGTGATCCTTCCGGCTATTCTAATATTTATTACCCGCCGGAATCCCCTCACATATTTTAAAGGGGTTACCGCTGCGTTGACGACGGCATTTTCGACTGCCAGCAGTTCCGCCACCTTGCCGGTGACCATCGAATGTGCCGAAGAAAATAATAAGGTTTCGCGCCGGGCTTCGTTGTTTGTCCTACCCATTGGCGCGACGGTTAACATGGACGGTACCGCCATGTACGAAGCGATTGCCGCCATCTTCATCGCTCAAATGTTGGGTATTGAGCTGAGTTTAACCCAGCAGATCACTATATTCGTGACTGCGACCCTGGCCGCTATTGGCGCTGCGGGCATTCCGGAAGCCGGATTGGTGACCCTGGTCATGGTTGTGCAGTCCGTCGGTTTACCGGTAGAGGCCATAGGGATGTTGTTGTCGATCGACTGGTTTCTGGACCGGTGCCGTACCACCGTCAATGTCTGGGGCGATTCCATAGGCGCGGCGGTGGTTGATAAACTTGAAGAAAAATATGTGGAAGGAGGGTAGTCAATTGGAATGGATACTCTTGGTCTTATTGGGACTGGTGATAGGAATTCTCGCCTCCATGTCCGGTTTGGGTGGCGGTTTTCTGGTAGTCCCCGTTCTACTATATCTGGGGAAGAAAGCGCATATGGCGGTCGGCACTTCGTTTCTGGTGGTGTTACTGATCGCCGTGTCGTCAGTTGCCGCCCATTATCGGTTGGGGAACATCGATCTCAAGACTGGCCTGATGATTGCGCTGGGCGGGATCGTGGGAGCCCAAGTGGGTCCCATGCTTTTACAGAGCCTCTCAGAGCAGAACTTCAAGCGCTTCTTTGCGGGCATTCTGGTGCTCCTGGCCATCTGGCTGGTGATTCAGTCACGCACGGTCTGAAGGCACCCTCCCTATAAGGCGCATAGCTTATCAGGAGCCTGAGCCTTCTTTTGCCTGGCGTTCACCCCGGACGATTCTTGCCGCGAAGGGGCCTTCGCCCAACTTGTTGATCCAGTTGGAGCGGCCCTTGATCAAATTGAACATCATGGCCCGGTCCTTGTTGACTGTATCTGTCCAGGTGACATCGGCGCAATCCGGTTCAAACACTGGCGGAAGGTAGATGATATCCCCGCCTTTGGCTTTCAAAGAGCAGTTTTTATCGAAGATGGTTTTGATGTCTTCGAGTTTGCACACCCGCCAGTCGTTGAATCCGGCGTAATTTTCAGCATTCAGTTGTTGGGCATAATCCTGGCATTGTTCCAGGTTCCGCCATTTTCCCAGCATCTGCCGGGTATCCTTCTTCAGCCAAGTCAGGCCGGTGGAAGAATCGGTGATAGTGTCGTTTCCGTTATCGATAAATCGGTTGTCAGGCATGGAGACCTCGAAAAGAAATTTGAGATTAGGATTATTATATCAGAATTTAGAAATGAGCAGGATGTGAAGCGGGATTTCGACTGGATTTATGTCCAGAACAAGACTAGTTTCGGGTGTAAAAATACAGGCCCTGAAAATGATAATTCAGTCCGGGTGGAAACCTGATTTCAAAAAAACCACTCACCAGGGGAGGGCCATGGGGCTGGGCGATTACCGAAACGTAATCAAAGGGACTTTCCTCGCAGTTTCGAAAGAAACACCACCTTACGAAAAGCGCTTTGTCTAAATTACGCTTGAAGATGATTCCAAGAACATCCGGACCGCTGAAAAAGAATTGCAGGACAAAATCCGGTGAATTGACCTGAAATGTTTTGTTGAGCGGGAGCCGGGTCAAGTCCACCGGGTTGTCTGTCTTGATTGCCTGGGTTTTGTATTTCTTGAGGGAAATCATTTCAAAGGAATAGGCGGGAATGGCGGGATATAAAACCAAAAGCCATCCTGAAACGAGAAAGAGAAAAAATTTCGAAAAATTCCTATGGAGGAAAGGCCATAGAAAAAGCCGATAGAGCATAAGCTCTACCGGCTTTTTAATTGAATCTATCAGGACAATGCGTCCCAAAATTGTGTAGCTTACTTCAAAGTCGGATGAATCGTGGCACACATGGAATTCGGAACCAGGTTTTCCTTCATGTAGCCTTTGCGATTCTGATTCATCTGTTTCCGGTAAGCGCCATCAGAATTGTCACCCTGACAGTCGCCGGGTACCAGTCCAAAAACCTCGGCTTCTTCAATCGTCTTGGCGGCTTTCCAGGACGAATCGTGCTGGGAGGAACCAAACTGCTGCATTACATTGATTCCCGATGCAGTATTTCTTGACATATGAGCGCGGGACGCACGGTTGGTGGCGTCCGTCAGGGCGCGGGCTTTGGCACCCATTTGAACCATGGTCTGGCCAACACCCATTACGCTCTGATCCTGCTGGGTATAGGAGCCCGGCATCATGTCATCGGCAACGGCGCTGTTCACACCGAAAGCCAGTACAGCCGCGAAACATACTGCTAACAAAATAGCTTTCATTTTCATTGTTGTCTCCCCTAAAAAAGTTTGACTTGATAGGTAAACTCATAAATAAATAATTCATTAACAAAAATAAACAGCAAAAAATGAATTATGAAAAACCGACAGGATCACGCCCGCGCTATGCTGCTACTAAGCGGCCATTTTTGAAGACATTCTGAGGCGTCTTGCACGGGAATTTATAATCTTATGGGCGATTTGTCAACAGAAAAACATCATTTCGGCCCCGGCTAATTGTCTGAACATGTGGGATTTTCAGGAATTTGCTTGTCCCCAGGACGTTTTTTGGCTGTTTCTCCGGGAAGAAGCCCAAAATTAGATTAACTTATTGAATTCTCTGATTTAAAAAACTTCCACAAGCCGTTTGAATTTTTTGGGTTCCCGTGTATGATTGCGATTTCAAACCCTTTTCAGAAAACCGCATTTCAGGAAGAGTTTTCATGGCAAAAAAGTATTTTACCGTTGAAGAAGCCAACGCTCTGATTCCCGAATTGAACGATTGGGTTCCCCGGTTGCAGGAGTTGTATTCGCTCATGCATAAAGGCTTCCCGGATATTCAAAAAGCCCGCTCCAAGGCCGAATACAGTGGGGGCAGCACCTCTGGGACGGATTATCTGAATGTAGCGTTAAAAGCCAATCAGATTAGCAAGAACCTGGAAAAAAAAGGCTGTGTTATAAAAGGGATTGAAATGGGGTTGGTGGATTTTCCGTCACTCCGGGAAGGTAAAGAGGTTTATCTTTGTTGGAAAATCCCCGAACAGGAAATCCGGTTCTGGCATGATCTGGATAGCGGGTTTGCGGGTCGTCAACCGATTTAGTGAGTAAAGACCGCTATCCTTTTTTAGTACTGACGGTTTGTATCGATTTTTGAAGCGCCTTCACCAATCTAGTATTTCCCACCAATGCGGACCCTTCACAGATGCTGTTTTTGTTTCCTGTGAAATTAATAAAAGCCCCTCCCGCTTCCTGGACCATGATTTTGCAGGGTGCAAAATCCCATATGTAAGCCCAGGGGTCCACCATGGCATCGACCGATCCCCGAATGGCCATCAGGTGTCCGAAAGCGTCGGGGTAGGTCCTCAACAGCTTGGTCTGGGAATGCAATTGATTCCAGAACCGGAGATATTTTTTTTCGCGGAAGCAGTACAGGTCTGCCGTGGCTAGAACGGAATCCTTTATTTTGGAGTGAGAGGAAACATGGAGCCGGCGGTCTCCCGAATAAGTGCCTTTGCCTTTTACAGCCCACACAGTTTCCCCCAAGGCTGGCAGGCAAATGATGCCCATCACCGGTTCCCCTTTGTGAAGCAGGGACAGGAGCGTAGCAAACAGCGGCAACCCCTGAATAAACGAACGGGTGCCGTCAATCGGGTCCACCGTCCACACCCATTCCCGGGTCGCTTCCTCTTCGCCGAACTCCTCTCCGATGATCCCATGATCCGGGAAATACCGATGAATCTTTTGGCGTAACATTTCCTCGGCTCTTTGATCAGCAATGGTGACTGGACTTTGGTCGGCTTTTTGTTGTACGGTGATCTCTTTTTGGAACCAGCTGAGGATTTCCCGGCTAACGGGTTTCAACCAGGACAGGGCGGTTTCTTTGGCGGCGAGGAGGTCTTTCATCCGTATCGTTTAGGATTGCTTTCCAGTCATGTTAAACTATAATCACTTTGCCATTTTAGCCTTTTATCTCCTTTAAACATATAAAAATATGAACAATAAACAGTTAGTCATAGGGGTGATCTTCTGCTTTGCTATTTCCATCCTGTTTCTTATGGTGATCGTCTGGGAAATTAAAAAATCTATCGATCAGGATGCGGATATCCGCAAAATGCAGGCGCACACCAAGCAGGTGACGGTTGAAGATAACCGCGATTTCAGTATTTACGAAACCCTCGTTGGTGATGATGCGCGGGAAATGATTCTGGTTCCTGAAGGCGTGTTCACGCGCGGGTCGGAGAGCGGCGGGTTTGACGAAAAGCCCCAGCAGGAGATTTATCTTGATGCCTTCTATGTAGACAAGTACGAAGTCAGTGTGGAATCCTACAACGTGTTCCGCCGCGCCGCCAACTATATAGAACCCGAGGTGCCCTTTTTTCAAGGGGATCACAATATCTTGAAAACCCCTAATTACCCCGTAGTTGGGGTTTCATGGAGCGATGCGGTGAATTTCTGCACTTGGGCAGGCAAGCGTCTTCTCAAGGAAGTGGAATGGGAAAAAGCCGCCCGCGGCACTCACGGCCTGGTGTATCCGTGGGGAAATAAGATGCTACCCAAGCGTGCCAATATCTCTGGAACCGCCGACGGGTTTCAACACATGGCCCCGGTTGGAAGTTTCCCCATGGGCCGGAGCGTGTACGGGGTTTATGATATGGCCGGCAACGTGTCCGAATGGGTGGAGGATTGGTATGATCAGAACTATTACCAGAAGTCCCCCATGCTCAATCCTTCCGGCGCCGAAAAAACCAAGAACCGGGTCTTTCGTGGCGGATCCTGGGACGCGCGTAAAGTGGATATCCGCTCCGCCAAACGGTTCGCCGCCACCCCAGGACGCAAAGACAGTATTGTCGGGTTCCGTTGTGGAAAATCGGTCGAAAAGAACTCCAAGACCCAGCAACCGTAACTTTTGGAACAGTCTCATTTGAGCCGCCCCTATTTTCGCATTTGGATTTTTCTTTTTTTCTTCATCTCCGGCGCCACCGGTCTGATTTATGAAGTCGTGTGGACCCGCCTGCTCACTCTCGTCCTCGGCAATACGCATTACTCCGTGTCCACCGTGCTTGCCACCTTCATGGGGGGCTTGGCTCTCGGCAGTTTTTTTGGCGGGAGGTTGATCGACCGCGGCGGCCGACCGCTTTTGATTTATGCTTTGCTTGAAGGCGCGATTGGAATTTACTGTTTTCTCATTCCTCACTTCATCGATGCCTCCCTGCCGTTCTTCCAGTGGATCTATTCCAATTTCCAGCAATCCTACACGCTGACCAGTTTTTCCCGTTTCCTGGTGTGTGGGGCGATACTCCTGGTCCCGGCTTCGCTGATGGGTGCGACCCTGCCGATTCTGGGGAAATTCATTTCGGGAAAACCGGAAGTCATCGGCCGGGATGTCGGCACCCTGTATGCCGTGAACACGTTTGGGGCGGTGGCGGGGGCCTTTACCAGCGCCTTCGTATTTATGAAACTCTATGGTGTTAGCACCACCGTCTGGATCGCCGCGGGTCTCAACCTCGGCCTGGCATCAGTCATTTTGATTTTCTTCCGGAGTCAATGGGCTCATGCCAGTCCGGCGGAGGCGTTGCCGCCTTCGGAAAAGGAACCCCGGTTTTATACCCCGGAAGTGATTTTGATCCTCGGCGGTTTTTGTGTGACTGGAATCGCTTCGTTGATTTACCAGGTGGCTTGGACCCGTATTTTTTCCCTGCTGTTGGGCTCGTCGGTGTATGCATTCAGCTTAATCCTGACCGCCTTCATTCTGGGGTTGGCGTCGGGGACGCTGGTGTTTTCCCGAATTGTCGGGCGTTTTGTAGATTTGAAAAAAGTATTCGGCTGGCTTCAGGTGGGTATTGGCCTGTCCGCGCTGGCGGCGTTGCCCTTCTTCGGGAAAGTGCCTTTGGTCAACCGCTGGGTGTATCTGAACTGGGGTCTCAATTTTTCTTCGATTCAATGGTCGAATTTTTTAATCATTCTTTCGCTGATCTTTATTCCGACTTTTCTCATGGGAGCCCAGTTTCCGGTGGTGGTGCGGCTGGTGGCGCGGAACCTCAAGACGTTGGGGCATCACGTGGAACCGCGTACGCGTCCAATACCGTGGGACCATCCTCGGTTCTTTGATTGGCGGATTTCTGTTAATTCCCATCCTGGGTGTGCAAAACACGATTCTCTGGGCGGTGTTCGTCAATATCGTTCTGGGAATCATTTTGTTATATGCCTCCAGCCTGCAAGTCAATCTGAAAACTTATGTTTTACCCGGTTTGCTTTTGGTCTGGGTCATGGGTGCCCGTGGCATTGACCCGTGGGATAAAGCCGTTATTTCCAGCGGCTCGTTCATGCCATACCGGATCGATGAATTGGAGGGCGCTCTCCAACAAAAAAATAAAATTCTTTTTTACAAGGAGGGCATGCACACCACGGTGACCACCGAATTGTCCATCGACGGCAATATCTTTTTGCGAGTGAATGGCAAAACCGACGCCTCGTTGGCGATGGATATGCGGACGCAATTATTGTCCGGTTATCTTCCGATGTTTTTCAGCAAGAATCCTGAGAGCGTTCTGGTCGTGGGGCAGGGGAGCGGAGTGACCCTGGGAGCGGTCGAACAATTTCCGGCGAAGGATATCGACCTGGTGGAAATTTCTTCCACGGTCATTGAAGGGAGCCGGTTTTTTGATCCATTCAATCACCATGCCCTGGACGATCCCCGGGTGCGCGTCATCCTGGAAGACGGCAGGAACCATATTACGCTGACGGAGAAAAAGTATGATGTTATTATTTCCGAACCCTCCAATCCCTGGATTTCCGGGATAGGGGCGTTGTTCACCCAGGATTTTTACAAGTTGGCGGATACCCGTTTGAAGCCAGGTGGAATCATGTGTATCTGGATGCACACCAATATGTCGCCGGAGAGTTTCAAATCCATCTCCCGCGCGTTCCTTTCCGTATTTCCCAATGTCACCATGTGGGAGTCCATCATCGGGGACGATTATTTATTGATCGGGTCGCACCAGCCGTACTCCCTGCCTTATGAAAAAGTCAAGCGATTGCTGAAGGACCCGGTCCAGGGGCGGGAGCTGAAGCGGCTGGGGATATCGAATGTCCGGGATTTGATGGGGTTAGTGATCATGAATCAGGATGAGTTGAAAAAATTCAGCGAGGGCGCTCCCATTCACACGGATGATAACTCCCTGTTGGAATTCGGCGCGCCTGAATATATTTACAAGGATGAGCGGCAGGTGATCGTCCGCCAGCTCACCCCTCACTTTCAGGTGATGCCATCGCTTTTGCGATTTGACGAATTGAGCGAGAAAGAACAGGAGACTGTTAAAAAGCATATCGGGACTCTCGAACGTTCCGAGGTTCAGGTCAGGGAGATCAAGCGCAAAGCCCGCATCGATCAGTATCTGGATGGAGCGGTGGCGGCGGTAAACCAGGAGGCTTATGAGCAAGCCGCTGGCCTGTATCTGAAAATCCTGGAGCAGGAACCGGATCACGTCCTGACTCATTTGAATCTCGGCAACGTGTATTTTGCCATGCAGGAGTTTGAAAAGGCGGAGCAGGCTTATCGCAAAACTCTGGAGATCAACCCTTATTATGTGTTCGGATCGCTTTTCCTCGCCAAGCTGTACCTGCAGACCAATCGCCCGGATCAGGCGGTGGCGGTTTTGCAAAAGGTGAAGGAATGGTTGCCCTATGATTCCGACGTAACCCGTCTTTTGAATTTAGCTCTGCAAAAATCTAAACTGTGATCGACAGGCCATAAAGAAATTTTGATACCGGTTGCGGTTCTCTGTATACTTCTGTAGCAATTTTTATGAAACTTTTGAGACGAAACTAATGCCTCGTAAAATCAAAATCGTTTGGGTTCTTTGTTGCATTTGTATCTTTCTGGGATTTAGTTATCTGTCGGCCCAAAACCGGATGCGGGATATTAATGAACAACGCCAGGGAGATGCCGAAGAGAGAAAACAAAGAGCCGAAGAAAATATAAGACACCAGGAGCTGAAGGGGCAGTTCGATGAATTGATGGGAGAAGTCAGGGAATTAAACGCTCTCGGGAAATATGAAGAGGCGGCGGAAACAGCTTCCAGAGCCGCAGGTATGAATCCCAAGAGCGCCAATGCCCATACCTGGTGGGGATTTTCTTTGGCTAAGTCTGGAAAAACCAAAGAGGCTTATGAAAAGTTTGACCAGTCCTCCCGGCTGGATCCTAATCAAACCAGAAACTATTATTTCTGGGGATTGACTTTGCTGGTGGAGGGTGAAAATGAGAAAGCGATCGACAAGTTTGAAAATGCGCTCCTTCTGGATCCCGAAAACAGTAAGGCCTATGCCTCTTGGGGATCGGCCTTGAATAAACTTGGAAAATATGACGAGGCCATCAAAAAACTTGAGGCGTCCCTGGCACATAATCAGTTCCACGATCCGGCCTATGGAGTTCTGGTGGATGCCCACTTCCACAAGGGCCAATATCAACAAGCTTGGGAAGTGGTGGCCCGTGCCCGAAAGAACAAAATCACCATTGCCGATGCCTCTCTCAAACGGTTATCCGACGCCAGCCCGGAGCCCCACTGATTGCCAACCCGAAAACCTTCTGTTAGACTTATGTAATGCCTTAAAATATTATAGTATTTTGTGTAACTATTCCTCAATTCTATCTACTACTCAATACCTGCATTTCAGATGCCTTTTTTACTGACCTTGGAGTTTCCTAAACGGCAAAATACCCTATGATTTTTGAGACCACAGCCAGCTCGAGAAAACCGTTTTGCGAGCGGGTAAAAAGGTTCCCTTTTTATGGTCTGGTTCTCGGTCTTTTGGTTTTCCCCGCTTCTTCGTTTGCCGCCTACTTTCCAGGTCCCTCGGAAATTTTATCTGCTCTTCAATTCAATGCCCAGGGCAAAGTGATATTCGATTCAGAGGATTTTTCTCAACGCCGATTGATTCCGATTGATCCAATTTCAGGGGAGCTTGTGCACTCGGAATTGAATGTGCCGAAAGAGGGAAGTTTTTATAGTGAAGCGGAACCGGGTGGTTCCGAAGTGGACCCTTACTCTGACGAAGCCATTGAAGAGGATGATCCCTTTGGGGAGGATGCGGGTAATGAGTTCGATCTCGAAGAGGATCCTTTTGCAGATGAAGAAAAAGAAATTGCTGAGATGCCCGACCCTTTTGAGAGATGGTACAATCGGCCGGTTTATGTGTTCAACGATCACTTTTACGAATACTTAATGAGGCCGGTGTCTCAGACCTACAAAGACGTGATGGCAGAAAATTTTCGGATCATGATTCGAAATCTTTTTTATACGGTTACCTTTCCCGGTAGATTGGTCAGTAGTTTACTCCAGTTCAAGTTTGATAAAGCCGGACGGGTGATTGGCCGGGTCCTGATCAATTGCACTTTGGGATTTGTGTGTATGGTGGATGTCGCGAATGAGAGTTCGGTATCAATCCGGTGGATGAGGACTTTGGCCAGGTTTTAGGGTTTTACGGACTTCCATCAGGGCCCTATCTGATGCTTCCTTTATTAGGGTCTTCTTCCATAAGAGATGGCGTCGGTCGAGCCGTGGATGCCCTGATGAATCCCTTGTTCTGGTTGGTGCCAGATTTTGCCACCGGAGCCGCTGTCACTGCCGGGCATATGGTCAACGAAACCTCCTTCTACATTGAAGATATCAAGGCGTTTAAAGAAGGTGCGATTGACCCCTATATAAGCCTCCGCGATTTTTATAACCAGCGCCGCGAAATCCTGATTGACGAATAGCCCGGTCAGCCTCCCCGATTGGTAGTTCCTTCCTTAATTTAGAATAAAAACTTTATTCATCTCCCCGTATTCTGTATGCTTTGGGAATCCATATCTAAAACAAAACTTTAATTAAAGGTTCCCCGATTATGGCACCATCCGAAAAGACCAACCGGCTGTCACAGGAAACCAGCCCTTATTTGCTCCAGCATGCCCATCAACCGGTGGACTGGTATCCCTGGGGGCCGGAGGCCTTGGACAGAGCGCGGCAGGAGGACAAGCCGATTTTCCTGAGCATCGGGTACTCGGCTTGCCACTGGTGTCATGTCATGTCCCGGGAATGTTTTGACAACGAGGAGTTGGCTCGCCAGATGAACGAGCAGTTCATCAATATCAAGGTGGACCGGGAAGAGCGGCCGGAGATCGATGCGATTTATATGAACGCCCTGATCGCCATGAACGGGCAGGGCGGTTGGCCCTTGAACCTGTTTTTGACTCCGGAACAGAAGCCTTACTTTGGCGGAACGTATTTCCCTCCGGTTCCGGGCAATCACCAACCAGGCTTTGGTGAAGTGCTCCGGCAGGCCCATGATCAATACCGGAGCAAAGGGAGCAGGTCCAGAGACGGTCCGGGGAAATTATTCAGAAGATCAATACCCAGCCTGCTCCCGCTGTTGCCCAGGAAAACTCAGCTCAAACCTTGATCAACGCGGCGGCTCAACTATTAACCGAAAAGTTTGACGAAGCCTATGGCGGATTCGGAACGGGTATGAAGTTTCCGGAGCCCATGCTGTACTCACTGCTGCTCCGGCACTGGGTGCATTCGGAGAACAACGATGTGCTGATGATGGTGGACAAGAGCCTGACCCACATGGCCGAGATGTACGATCAGTTGGGCGGCGGGTTCCATCGGTACTCGACGGATCGGGAATGGCGGGTACCTCACTTCGAGAAAATGCTGTGCGATAGTGCTCTCATGGCCCGGTTGTATCTGGATGCGTTCCAGGCCACTCAGCAGGATATTTACCGAACAATACCGGAAGAA
>PVMK01182493.1_pt1 | contig 10949 bp, 7 predicted proteins | sample 1853481 | NCBI WGS metagenome assembly PVMK01 (sample SAMN08533507, study PRJNA380276) | Marine sediment metagenome, whole genome shotgun sequencing project. | reverse complement strand
CTCGGCAAGGAAGAAGCGGGTATGGAAGCGGACCGGCGAGTTGGGCGGGGGGATCGCGCGCGCCACCAGGCGCATGCCGGCGAATCCGGGATCCAATCCGGCCGCCGCGAACGCCTTCCAAGGCGCCGCGCCGCCCAGACCGGAACCATCCAGACCGGAAATGCCGGGACCGGGGGCACCACGCGGGGGCGAGGGGGCGGATGCGACTGGGGCGGCGCCGAGCAGCAGGCCGGTCTCCTCGTAGGTCTCCCGCAGCGCCGCGCGCGCGAACACGTGCAAGCGTTGACGGGTCGCCCGATCGAGGCCGGGCGGCGGCTCCGGCAAAGGCTCCGCGAAGCCCGACGGCTGGTGATCCTCAGGGCCGACGCGGCCGCCGGGAAAGACATAGATGCCAGGCATGAAGCGCGAACGGCCGCTGCGCCGTCCTAAAAGCACCTCGGCGCCGAAGCCGCCCGGGCTGGCGGACACCGACTGGCGAATCAACACCAGGCCGGCGGCCGCCGCGGGTCTAACGACGGACTTCAATAACGATCACTGAATGCCGGATGCATCGGCCGAGCGGCCCTTGCCCAGGAGCGCGGTATCCGGCGTCTTTCCGCCGATGGCCCGCGCGAAAAGATCGGGCCTTTCGAATAGGCGCAAGGCGACCTCGAGATCGATTCCGTTGTCGGTCGGCCGCGCTGGGCAGTAGGCGCGCAGGGCGGCAATACCGGCCTCGTCGTCCGGGTCGATGTCCCTGTGCTGGGTAGCGCGGTCGATCGGAAGGTCACCGTTAACCAGGCGGCCGAGAATGTCTTCGGTGGTCTGATCGGGTATGCCGGTCGTGCAGATGTTGGGTATCACGCCGCGGCGGTTGAGCCCGTAACCGGTCGGCGCATGGAACCGCGCCCAGGTCAGGGTGAGCTCGCCCTCGTTCGGCAGCCGCAGCACCGTTTGCACCGTGCCTTTGCCGAAGGAGCCACTGCCGATCACCACGGCGCGCCCGGAATCCTGGAGTGCCGCGGCGACGATTTCCGAGGCCGAGGCCGAGTTGCCATTGACCAGCACAGCGACGGGCCGTTGCTTGGCCAAGTCGTCGGTGTCAGCGTCGAAATATTGGTGGCTGTCCGGATGCCGCCCGTGGGTCGAGACGATGCGACCGCGCACTAGGAAGAGGTCCGAAACCGCGACCGCTTGATCGAGCAGGCCGCCGGGATTGCCGCGCAGATCGAGCACGACGCCGGAGAGATCGGGGCCGATCTCCTTGGTCGCCTGATCGAGTTTCTCGCGCAGCGTTCGCGTCGTGCTCTGGTTGAAGCCCGTCACTTGGATGACGGCGGCGTTGTCGTGGCGCCGATAGGTCACCGTTTGAGGAACGATGTGGGCCCGGACCACTTCGATTCCGAGGTCCGCGTCCGAATTCTCGCGCGTGATGGTTAGCGCAACGCGGCTGCGCAACGGCCCGCGCAGGCGTTTCACCACCTCGCGCTGGTTGAGACCCACGGTGGTTTCGCCGTCGATCTCCACGATGGTGTCGTTGTCCTGGAGACCGGCGCGTTCGGCAGGCGTATTGTCCATCACCGAGAGGATACGCACGCCCTCGTCGATCAAACGGATTCGCACCCCGATGCCACCGAAGCCATCCCGGCTGGCGCGGTTCTCGCGCGCTTCCTCGCGGCCGGCGTAGCGGGAAAACTTGTCCAACTCTGATAGGATGCCGTCGAAGACCACCTCATAGATTTCTTCGGGGTCGGTTTTGTCGATAATTGCCGAGCGGCTGCGTCCCAAGCGTAGCGCCGAAGCGGTGAGATCGCCCCAGGCTTCCGTGTCCTGGTCTGAGGGCGCGGCAAAGTTCCCGATCTCTTGGCCATCCAACTTGATGGTCACCAATCCGCCTTGCGCCAACACCGAGATATCGGGATCGAGGTCGGTCAGGTTGTCCAGTCCCGCCAGAGCCAAATCCGAAGCATCGACCTCTTCAATGTAAATATCGATGATGTCCTGATAGCCGTCCTGGAACAGGAGACTGGCGAGGGCCAAGTCACCTTCCGTCGGGACCCGGGTGTCCTGGGCCGTGCAGGCGACCATAAAAAACGCCACCGACAGTGTGCCGAGACGTCGCCATGCGGGCGGCCCATATCGGAACCGCCGTCGTATTATTGAACCTCCCATGACCCCTTCAATGACCCCACGTCAATATTCGTTGGCAATAATCTTGTTTACAATTGAGTAAGCATAGTACCCGAAGGGGGTATCCCAAAGCTAGTTATATTTGAAATAAAATCGTTAAGAAACGGCCAGTTAGGGAATATTCGACAGGCCAAGCAAGTCAAGAGTCCCAATCACTTAAGTTGCGTTAACCATAATTCTTATAGATATTCGCGCTGTCTCGAATTCTTAGCCGCGCGGCTTCCGGGCACGCCGCCGGCGCTTGGTGGGGCCTTTGCGCGGCGCCAGTTCGCGCGGTTTTGCCGTTTTAGCCGCCGTTTTAGCCGCCGTCTTGGCTGCCGTCTTGGCTGTTGGTGCTCCGGCCCGGCGCGGACGCAATTCTTTGTCGAGCGGGTGCCAATCCGCGGCCGTCGCATTGGATGCTTTGGGTGCAGGAGATTCCGCGAATTCTTCGACCGGTTGCAGAATCAGGCCGCCGGTGACCGGGGCGGCCTCCATCAGGCGCACGGTGACCGCTTCACCCAGATGGTAGCTGCGGCCCCAGCGCCGCCCGACCAGGCGGTGGCCGGCCTCGTCGTGATCGTAGTAGTCGTCGGGCAATTGGCTCATGGGCACCAGCCCATCGGCCCCGGTTTCGTCCAGGGTGACGAATAGGCCGAAGCGGGTAACCCCGTTGATGGCGCCGCGGAACACCTCGCCGACCCGGTCGTGCAGATAGGCCGCGGTGAATCGGTCCACGGCGTCGCGCTCGGCCGTCGAGGCGCGGCGCTCGGTCGTGGAGATGTGTTCGCCGATCTCGGCGAAGCGCGCGCCGGAATCGGCGGGCAGGGCGCCGTCATCCGGTTTTAGCCCCGCGATCAGCGCCCGGTGCACCAGCAAGTCGGCGTAGCGCCGGATCGGCGAAGTGAAGTGGGCGTAGTGGGTCAGCGCCAGACCGAAATGGCCGATATTGTCCGGGCTGTAGACCGCCTGCGCCTGGGCGCGCAGCACCAGCATGTTGACCATGGCCGCCGCCGGCAGCGCCCTAGCCCGTTCGATCACCCCGTTGAGGAGCTTGGCGCGCATCACTTGGCCGCGCGCGAGCCGCAGGTCCAGGCTGTCGAGCACCTGGCGCAGGGCCTCGATCTTGACCGGATCCGGTTGGTCGTGGACGCGGTACATGCAGGGCCGGCGCCGCGCCTCGAGCTCCATGGCCGCGGCGATGTTGGCGGCGATCATGAACTCCTCGATCAGGCGATGGCTGTCCAGGCGCGTGCGCGACTCGATAGCGGCGACCTCGCCGGCGGCATCGAGGACGACACGTCGCTCCGGTAAGTCGAGTTCCAGGGTGCCGCGCCCGCGCCGCGCCTCCAGCAGCGTGCCGTAGGCGCCGTAGAGCGGCGCGATCACCGGTTCATGAAGCGCCTCCGCCACCGCCTCGCGGTCGCCGTCGCGCGCGGCCTGCACCTGCTCGTCGGTGAGCCGCGCCGCCGATCGCATCAGCCCGCGCCGGAAGCGGTGCTTGCGCGGTTTGCCCCGCGCATCGATCCACAACTCGGCCGCCAGGCAGGGCCGCTCCTCGTCCGGGTTGAGCGAGCACCAGCCGGTCGACAAAGCCTCGGGCAGCATCGGCACCACCCGGTCGGGGAAGTAGGCGGAGTTGCCGCGCTCGAAGGCGGCGCGATCGAGCGCGTTGTCCGGGCGCACGTACCAGGCGACGTCGGCGATCGCGACCAGCAAGTGCCAGCCGTCGGAATTTCCCGGGTCCGGGTCGGGCCGGCCCAGACCGCGTCGTCGAAGTCTCGCGCATCGGCGCCGTCGATGGTGACCAGCGGCAGCTCGCGCAGGTCGACCCGCTTGCCCAATTTGGCCGGACCCGCGGCGGCGGCCTCGTCCAGCGCCTCGGGCGAGAACTCGACCGGTAGTTGGTGTTCGTGGATCGCGATCAGGCTGAGGGTGTGGGTATCGCCCTCCGCACCCAGGCGCTCGATCACCCGGACCTCGCGCAGGCCGAGCCGGGGCCGCCCCTGGCGCACTTCGGCCAGCACCAACTCGCCGGGTTCGGCGCCCTTGGCGTCCGCTTCGTGCAGGATATAGTCGTGTTTGGCCCGCTTGTCGGTCGGCCGCAGCCGGCCGCCTTGGTCGCCGATTTCGTAGAGGCCCAGCACCCGGCTCGGCAGTTTGGCGATCTTGCGGATCGGCTGGGCCTCGTAGGCCCCCTCTTCGATCCGGCGCAGCTTGGCGAGCACCCGGTCGCCAACCGCCAGTGCGGCGCGGCTGCGCTTCTCGGGGGCCAGATAGATGGTCGGCGGCGCCGTGTCCTCGTCCCAGACCGCCGGCCGTGCCAAGAGCTCGCCGTCCTCGTCGATGCCGCTGACCTCAAGTACCGCGACCGCCGGCAGATGGCCGCGCGGGCGGATCTTGCGCCGCGGGCCGCGTTCGAGCACGCCCTCCTGCTTCAGTTCCCGCAGCAGGGCCTTGAGTGGGATGCGGTCGCCGCCCTTGATTCCGAACGCGCGCGCGATTTCGCGCTTGCCGACCAGGGTCGGGCTGTCCTGCACGAAGGCGATAACCTCCGCCTTACTGGGGAAAGGCCGGGAATCGGGTTTCTTGTCGCGGGCCATCGCTTCGGCCTTTAGTATTATCCTGCGGTTTTCTTGGGTTTCGCCGCCTTGGCTTTCTTGGCCTTTTTCGCCGTCTTGGCTTTTTTCGGCGCCTTGGCCTTGGGGCCGCCCTTGCCCTTGGCCCTGTCCTTCTCCGCCTTGGCGGCCAGCAGCTGGAGCGCGCGCTCGAAACTCAGGTCCTGATCGGACTCGCCCTTGGGCAGGGAGGCGATGGTGTGGCCGTGCTTGACGTAGGGACCGTAACGCCCCGAATGCAGCGTGACCGGCTTGCTATCGCTGGGATGGCTGCCGATCTCCTTGCCGGAGCCGGCACCGCCGCGGCGCCGGGCCGGTGCCTCGGCGATCAGGGCGACGGCGCGGTTGAGGCCGATGGTCAGCACGTCCTCGCCGTCCGGAATATTGCGGTATGTCGACTGGTGCTTGACGTAGGGGCCGTAGCGTCCGATGCCCGCCAAAATCGCCTCGCCGGTCTCCGGATACGCACCGACCGTGCGCGGCAGCGCGAGCAGCGCGAGCGCCATCTTCAGGGTCACCTCGGCCGGCGCAAAATCCTTGGGCAACGAGACGCGTGGCGGCTTCTCCTTGCCCTTCGGACCCTTGGGCTCGCCCAGTTGCACGTAGACGCCGTAGGGCCCCTTGCGCAGGGTCACCATATCGCCGGTCCCCGGATCGGCGCCCAGTTCGATCGGGCCGGTCAGGGCCGCGCCCGCACCCTCCTCGCCGTCGCCCGGCACGGCGAGCGCGCGCGTGTAACGGCAATCCGGATAGTTCGAGCAGCCGACGAAGCCTCCGGTGCGGCCCAGTTTCAAACCGAGCCGGCCGTCTGCGCAGGCCGGGCAAGCGCGTGGGTTCTTGTCCGGATCGTTCGGGTTGGCCGGGAAGAAGTGGGGTCCGAGATCCGCGTCCAAGGCATCGATGACGTTGCTGATCGAAAGCTCCTTGGTGCCCTCGATTTTTTCGTGGAAGGCCCCACAGAATTGCGCCAACACGGCCTTCCAGTCCTTGCGGCCGCCGGAGATGTCGTCGAGCTGGCTCTCCAGATCGGCGGTGAAGTTGTACTGGACGTAGCGCTCGAAGAAGCTGCTCAGGAAGGCGGTGACCACGCGCCCACGGTCCTCCGGTTGGAATCGGCGCTTCTCTAGGCGCACGTAGTCGCGGTCCTGCAGCACCTGCATGATCGAGGCGTAGGTCGAGGGCCGGCCGATGCCCAGCTCCTCGAGCCTTTTGACCAGGCTGGCCTCGCCGTAACGCGGAGGCGGCTGGGTGAAGTGCTGATCGGGCAGCACCGCGTGCCGATTCAGGCGGTCGCCTTCGAGCAGCTCCGGCAGGCGCCGCTCGGAGTCGCCGCCATCGGACTCGCCGGCCGCGCCGCCCGCATTTCCCTCGTCGCGGCCTTCCTGGTACAGCTTGAGGAAGCCGTCGAACGCCACCACCGTGCCGGTTGCGCGAAGTTTTGCCGCCTGGCCCAGGGCGTCGATGTCGACGGCGACTTGGGCGAGACGCGCCGACTCCATTTGGCTCGCCAGCATGCGGGTCCAGATCAGGCGGTACAGCTTGAGCTCGTCCGTGCTCAGGCGGCCGGAGACCTGGGCCGGATCGCGGGCCACGTCGGTCGGGCGGATCGCCTCGTGCGCTTCCTGGGCGTTCTTGGCGCGGGACTTGTAGACCGGTGGCACCACCGGGACGTAGGTATCGCCGAAGCGGCTGCCGATCACTTGGCGCGCCGCCTCGATCGCCTCGTTCGCGACGTAGACTCCGTCGGTGCGCATGTAGGTGATCAGGCCGACGGTCTCGCCGTTTAGGTCGATGCCCTCGTAAAGTCGCTGGGCGACGCGCATGGTATGGGTCGCGCCGAAGCCGAGCTTGCGCGAGGCCTCCTGCTGCAGAGTCGAGGTCGTGAACGCCGGTTGCGGCCGGCGCCGGGTGGTCTTGCGCTCGACCGATTCGACGAGGAAGTCGCGCGCCGCCTCGAGACGCCCGGCGGCGGCGAGTGCGGCGGCCTGATCGCCGAGATCGAACTTGCCGAGCTTGTTGCCGTCGAGATAAGTCAGCCGGGCGGTGAACGTCTCCTGGGTCGATCCGCTGAGCCGAGCCTCGACGCTCCAGTACTCCCGGGGCCGGAACACCTCGATCTCGGACTCGCGCTCGCAAATCAGCCTAAGCGCGACCGACTGGACGCGCCCGGCCGAGCGGCTGCCCGGCAACTTGCGCCACAAGACCGGCGACAGCGTGAAGCCGACCAGGTAATCGAGCGCGCGGCGCGCCAGATAGGCCTCGATCAATTCCTTGTTGAGTTCGCGCGGGTGTTCGAAGGCCTCGGTCACCGCGCGCTTGGTAATCTCGTTGAAGACGACGCGCTTGACCTCGATGCCGTCCAGCAGGTCGCGGCGCGCCAGCTCCTCGGCGATGTGCCAGGAGATCGCCTCGCCCTCGCGGTCCGGGTCGGTCGCCAGGTACAGGCGCTCGGCCTTGCGCAGGGCCTCGGCGATCGCCTTGAGCTGCTTTTCGCCGCGGGCGTCGACTTGCCAGATCATGGCGAAATCCCGGTCCGGATCGACGGATCCGTCCTTGGGCGGCAAGTCGCGGACGTGGCCGTAACTGGCCAGCACCCGGTAATCCTTACCCAGGTATTTGTTGATGGTCTTGGCCTTGGCAGGCGATTCGACGACGACAACGTTCATGGATGGCCGCGCGATTGTTTTCAGTGTTGCGGGACGCGGCCGGGGATCACGAAGCGGCCGCGGAACTTCCCGCGATCAGCGCGACACGGTTACCCGGATGCCGTTCGAGACGTCCGGCCAGCTCCAATTCGAGCAGCGCCATGTGCACGATCGCGGGCGACACATGGCATTCGCGGATCACTTCGTCAACCGCGACCGGTGCCGGACCGAGCGATTCTTCGATCCGGCCGCGTGCCTCGGCGATCTCCGCCGCATCGGGCGGAGTGGGGGTGGGGCCCAGGATATCCGCCGCTTTCGGCTCTTCGATGGTGGCTTTGAAGGCACCTTCCAGGACATCCAGCACGTCGGCGGCGGATTCCACCAGAACCGCGCCCTGGCGGATCAGATTGTTGCAACCGCGCGCCCGCGGGTCGAGCGGCGAGCCCGGCACGGCGAAGACGTCGCGGCCCTGATCGGCGGCGAATCGGGCCGTGATCAGGGAGCCGGAGCGCAGCGCCGCCTCGATCACCAGGACACCGCGCGCCATGCCCGAAATCAGCCGGTTGCGGCGCGGGAAGTGGCGCGCCTGGGGCACGGTGCCGGCCGCGATCTCGGAAATGATGACTCCGCGGGACCGGATTTCCTCGTAGAGGCCGGTGTTTTCCTCGGGATAGATAACATCGACCCCGCTCGCGACCACCGCCGCGGTTCCGGTCTCGAGCGCACCCTCATGGGCGGCGGCGTCGATACCGCGGGCCAGGCCGGAGGCGACCAGGAGCTTGGCCTCGCCTAGTTCGGCGGCGAGCTGGCGCGCCAGGCGCCGGCCGTTGGCCGAGGCGTTGCGCGCCCCGACGATGGCGACCGTGGGACGCCGCAGCAGGTGGGCGTGACCGAGGCAGCCGAGCACCGGCGGCGCATCCTCGAGCACGGCCAGCGCCGGTGGATAGTCCGGTTCGCAGAGCGCGATCAGAAACCCCTCGGCCGCCTCGATCCGCGCCACCTCGGTTTCCGCCACCGCCCGCGAGCAGATCGCGATCGGGCGCTTGCGCCCGCCGCGCCGCGCCAACTCCGGCAGGGCGTCGAGCGCCGCGCCGACCGAGCCGAAGCGGTCCAGCAATTGGCGGAAGGTGATCGGCCCGACGTTTTCGCTGCGGATCAGGCGCAGCCAGTCGAGACGCTCGTCGCGGTTCAGCGCGCGGGGTGCGGACGATGGCATGCGGCCCAGCTTGGGCCGCGAGCGCGGCACCCGTCAAGCTTGCGCCGGAAATAAGTCATTTCGCGGGAGTGCGGGTCAAGAAGTCTTGCTGCCGATCTTGGGCTCCTGGCCCTTTATCAGACGGACGATGTTGGCGCGGTGGCGCAGCCAGACGAAGGCCGCGATGATGGCGGCGAGCTCCACCAGTTGCAGATCGCCCCGGAACCACCAGGCGTAGAGTGGTGCCGCGGCCAACGCGGCCAGCCCCGCCACCGAGGAATAGCGCAGCAGTCCCGCCACCACCAGCCAGGTCGCGCCGGCGGCCAAGCCGACCTGCCAGGCGATGGCGAGCAGCACGCCGAGCGCGGTCGCGACCCCCTTGCCGCCCTTGAAGCGCAGCCAGACCGGATAGAGATGGCCGAGCAGGGCGCCGAGCGCGGCGGTCAACTGCACGTCCGGGCCCCACATCGCGGCCAGCAGCACCGCGGCGGCGCCCCTGCCGCCATCGAGCAGCACGGTCGCCGCGGCCAGGCCCTTGCGCCCGGTGCGCACCACGTTGGTGGCCCCGATGCTGCCCGAGCCGATCTTGCGGATGTCGCCCAGGCCGGCCATGCGCGCGAGCAGCAACCCGAAGGAAATCGAGCCGAGTAGATAGCCGCCCAGGAACGCCGCCAGCAGATACGGGCCCGCGTGCGACCAGGATATCGGGTCAGGCATGGGAGCTAATCTCCGGCCTCGAAGATCGCGCGGCCGTCGACCACGGTGCGCAGCACCTGGCCCTGGACCGGATGGTCCTCGAAGGGGGAGTTCTTGGACTTGCTGCGGAAGCGGTCCGGGTCGATGCGCCAGGGGCGGTCGAGATCGAACAGCACCAGATCGCCCGGCGCGCCCTTGGCCAGGCGGCCGCCCTCGATGCCGAGGCTCTCGGCCGGGCGCGCGGTCATGCGATGGAGTGCGTCGAGCAGCGGCACGGCGCCGTTGTGGTGCAGCGCGAGGGTCAGCGCGAGCAGCGTCTCCAGCCCGGCGATGCCCGGCTCGGCGTGGCTGAACGGCAGGCGCTTGGATTCCTGATCGTGCGGGCTGTGGTCGCTGGCGACCGCGTCGATGGTACCGTCGGCCACCGCGGCCGCGATCGCGGCGCGATCGGACTCGGCGCGCAGCGGCGGCGAGACCTTGGCGAAGCTGCGGTAGTCGCCGACCGCGTGTTCGTTGAGGGTGAAGTAGTGGGGCGCGGTGTCGCAGGTCACATCGAGGCCGCGCGCCTTGGCCCGGCGGATCGCCTCGACCGCGGCCGCCGTCGATAGGTGAGCGGCGTGATAGCGCCCGCCGGTCAGCTCGGCCAAGCGAAGGTCGCGCTCGACCATGATCGCCTCGGCGGCGGCCGGGATGCCGGCCAGGCCCAGACGAGTCGCGATCTCGCCCTCGTTCATGACACCGTTGGCGAGCGCCGGCTCTTCCGCGTGTTGTACGATCACCTGGCCGAAGGCGCGCGCGTAGCTCAGGGCCCGGCGCATGACTTGGGCATCGGCGATTGTCCTGAGGCCGTCGGTGAAGCCGACCGCGCCGAACTCGGCCAAGAGCCCGATCTCGGTGATCTCCTTGCCCTCGAGGTGGCGGGTCGCGGCGGCGTAGGTGTAGACCTTGACCAGCTTGGCCTCGCGCGCGCGACGGGCGACGAACTCGACCCCGGCCACGTCGTCGACTACCGGCTCGGTGTTGGGCAGCGCCGCCACCGAGGTGACGCCGCCGACTGCCGCCGCGTGTCCGGCCGAGACGATGGTTTCCTTGTGCTCCTCGCCGGGCTCGCGCAGCTGCACCCGCATGTCGATCAGCCCCGGCGCCAGGCATTGGCCGGCGCAGTCGACGATTGCAAGTCCCTGCGGCGCGCCCTCGGCCAGGACTTGCGGTCCGACTTCGGCGATGCGGCCGTCCTCGATCACCAGCGCACCGGCACCGTCCAGGCCACTGGCCGGGTCGAGCAGGCGCGCATTGACATAGGCGGTACGGTGCCGGGCCACGCGCGTCGGCGCCTTCACGGCCTCGTCCAGGGGCCCGTTCATGGCCGGACCTCTGAACTGGTCCCGTCTAGACTGGCCCTATCTAGACTGGCCCCGTCTAGACTGGCCCCGTCTAGACTGGCCCCGTCTAAATTGGCACCGTCTAGATTGGCACCGCCGGTGCTTCCCGCCAGGTTGTGGCCGCGCAGGTCCTGGGTTAGGGCGTCGAGGCAGGCCATGCGCACCGCCACGCCCATTTCGACCTGCTGGCGGATCAGCGAGCGGTCGATGTCGTCGGCCAGCTCGCTGTCGATCTCGATGCCGCGGTTCATGGGTCCGGGGCGCA
>PVMK01188091.1_pt1 | contig 10951 bp, 9 predicted proteins | sample 1853481 | NCBI WGS metagenome assembly PVMK01 (sample SAMN08533507, study PRJNA380276) | Marine sediment metagenome, whole genome shotgun sequencing project. | reverse complement strand
ATTCGATTTAGGCTACAAGGTAGCCTAAATCGAATAAAAATGATCCTAAGGGTTAGTCTAGTCATTTTATTCATATGCTTCCTTAATGGGTGCTCCAATCAAGGTGCTGAACAGAATATTGATGAGGTAAGTTCGGAACCCATCGAACGTGTTCTCACTGAAAGTAACCCTGGTAATATTTCTGTTGTTTGCGGAGTTCTTTCTAAAGTGGATGATTTTGATTCCTGGCTTAGCGAGTACAAAAAAGTTGCTCAGGGTACTATTATTCTGTTACGTATGGTAGATGACCCAAGTGTGGTAATGGTATTTGAAGGAGGTGAATCTCTGGCGATGATGGAGGGTAGAGCTGAAATATTGACTAATGATGAGTTCTCGAAGACCGCGACTGTACTGAGCGATCCAATAGTGAGCTATTTTGATGTTCAGTATATGAGTACTCCTGAAAAGGATTATAAGCATTATGTAGCATTTATGTTTGAATTAAAGGACATCAATAATTTTTTAGAATCATTGAAAACCGACCTTGCTCTCTACGCTGAATACGGTTTAACCCCGATGGGTGTAGGCACTAATCCGCATAATAGTGAGCAAGTTTATATGATCTTAACATTAGAAGACTTTGTTAGTTTTCGCAAGCGTACTAACTCGACAAGAGAGTTTAGGCGCATCATTAAAAAATTAAACTTACCTGAAGATGCAATGATGTTGGACTGGGCCGAGACCACACTTTAATCCGGTCCGCCGTAACCACCACCACCCGGAGTTAATATTCTAACCTTGTCACCACGGCCTAAATTATAAGTGCCAACACCAGCCATTTTGGTAGATTCACCTTTGGCGGTTATCCAGAATTGTTCTCCTGTTGCACCCACACAGCCCCCTTTTAGACCGTAAGGAGCTTGTTTTCTATGTTGAGTAAGTAAGGTGATTGTTACCGGTTCTTTAAATTCAAACTCCCTGATAACACCATTACCACCATGCCATTTTCCATTTCCGCCAGAGTTTTCTCTTATGGTGAATTGATTGAGTTTAACCGGAAATCTAAATTCTAATATTTCAGGATCCGTAATTTGAGTATTGGTCATATGCTGATGAACAGCATCTGCGCCATTAAAACCAGGACCGGCACCGGTGCCTCCACAGATGGTTTCATAATAACCAAACTTATCGTTACCAAAAAGGAAATTATTCATCGTACCCTGACTACATGCGGCCAGACCAAATGCTTTAATAAGGGTATCTACCAAGCGCTGGCTAACTTCAGTATTACCACCAACCACTGCCGGGCAATCAGCAGCATCATCAACAAATACTGGATTGAGCAAACTGCCTTCTGGTATTTCCAGCTCAACTTCCTTCATTAACCCTTCATTCAATGGTATGTCACCGCCAATTAATAACTTAAGTACATAGATAACAGCGCCATTTACTATTGCCTCTGTCGCATTAAGATTTCCGGCGTTGGTTTTCGAAGTTCCTTTAAAACTAATTTTCAACTTGCTCTCGCGAGATATGGTGACCTCAAGTTTACTATCATCATCGAGGTATTCTGTGGCAGTAAGGGCTTTAATCTTAAGCTCATTCAGTTTTGCCTCTAGTTTAGAGGTGGCCAGGTTACTGAGCTCACTCATGAAATATAATATTTGCTCTTTACCATGCGTCTGCAATAGTTTTTGCATGGTTTTCTTCCCTTCATAAATTGATGCCACAGCGGCTTGAAAGTCAGCAATATTGTCATCAATGTTGCGCGAAGGATAGGGGGCAGTTTTTAGAATTTCAATAACCTCGTGCCAATTTGACTTGCCCTTGCTGACAATTAAGGTGGGAGGAATCACTACTCCTTCTTCTGCCAGGTTTTTAGCATCGGCAGGCATCGAACCCGGTGCTTTACCACCAATTTCAGCATGGTGTGCCCGGTTAGCTACATAACCAATAAGTTCATTATCAAAATAAACCGGTGCAATCAGAGTTACATCTGGTAAGTGAGACCCTCCGAATGCTGGATGGTTGGTGATTACAATATCGCCATCTTCCAGCTTAAGATAGTTAAACACAGAACGAGTACATATGCCTAAGCTCCCCAAATGCACCGGTATATGTGGAGCGTTAACTACTAGTCTGCCATCTCTATCAAGCAGAGCACATGAAAAATCTAAGCGCTCCTTGATATTTACTGATAAAGCAGTACGTTGCAGGAGTGAGCCCATTTGCTCGGCTACCGACTTAAACCGATTCGTGTACAAAGCCAATTCAACAGCCTCAATATTCTTTTTTTCTTTCTCAGGCAGATCTTGACCTTGATGAGAAATTATAAGATGTTCATTTTCCAGCATTGCGGTCCAGCCCGGATTGATTATTATGCTTGTAAATGGGTTGTAGATAACGGCAGGGCCATCTATCTGCAGTGTTTGGTCATTGAATTGATGCCATTCGAATGAAGCCGCAGTTATCCAGCCCTCTGGGAAGAGTATATTGCGAGAGCCCGAGGACTTAATTTCATTTATGCCTTTTGCTTCAGAATCACTGATGTGTCGGTCAGTGATGTTTGCTTCCCTGGCTGTTACTATTATTGATTCTACTTCTATTTCGCGCTCCACCCAGTGCCCGAATAAATCGATGTACTTCTCCTTAAATTGCCCGGCAAGAGAAGTAAATGAATCTAATGGTATATCAATGGTAGTATCTTGACCATACAAGCGCATAAAAAGGACTACAGAGCTTATTTCAGGAAGTTTTACCCCATCTTGTTTAATTTTATTTAGGGCTACTTTTTTTGTTAGAGCAATAGCATTTTCAATTAATTTATGTTCCTTGAGAGGAGCGAGGATTTGCTTGACTTCGTGGTACTCAATGATAGCTTTACTTATGCCTACGGCGCTTAATAAACTACCATTATAGGGAATAATAATGTTTGATATTCTTAAGAGTTCGGCAATGTCGCAAATATGCTGGCCACTCGCTCCTCCAAAGCCAAGCAACCCATATTCTTGCGGGTCAAATCCTTTATTAATAGATATCTTCTTAACAGCATCAGCCATCTTCTGATTGGCAATTGCCAGAAAGCCGATGAGTAAATCATCAAAATTAGCATCTTGATGAGAGCTTAGCTCCTCAAGAACCTTTGTTAAGGCTTCTTCGCAGCATTTTCATTGAGCGGAATACCAAAGTCGTCAGCATTAACCCGCCCTGAAAGGAGGTTTAAATCCGTGATAGTAAGTGGACCATTATTTCCATAACATGCCGGGCCTGGCATAGCTGCCGCACTTTCTGGTCCAACAATCAATCGGCCGTCACTAACTCTACAAATAGAGCCTCCGCCGGCGGCAACAGTTTCAATGGCCAGGGTTTGAGAAAATAAGTGAGCATCACCAACGGTTAATTCTGAATTATAGTCATAGCCATGATCATACCTGGCTACATCAGTACTTGTACCACCCATATCTATGGTTAGAACTTGCGCAAAGCCTGCATCGCTTGCCGCCTTAGCTGCACCAACAATACCCCCGGCCGGCCCGCTCAGTAGGCTGTCTTTAGCATTAAAACTGTCAAGTTTAGCCAGTGCTCCAGCACTGGTCATCACTCTAATGTTTTCTTTCTCAATATAGGAGGCGATGTTATCAAAGTATTCATGCAGAATCGGCGATAAATAGGCATTAACAACAACAGTTTCTGTTCGCATTAAATACTTAATAGCCGGATATAATATTGCTGAACAAGTTACCTGATGGCTTGTCCTGGATTTAATGGCCTTAGCCAGGGCGACCTCATGCTGTGGATTTTGATAGCTGTTTTTCAGCGAAATTGCAATTGATTCTGATTCACTAATAAGAAGTTTGTCAATGCACTTATTAATCGTCTCAGCATTTAGCGAAGTTTCAACCTGGCCATTAGCATCTATGAATTCATCAACTTCAATTATGGTATTTGTCAGGCTCTTGCGCTTTATAATATTTATGGCAAAAAGCTCTGGTCGTTGTTGAGTGCCAATTGCCAATAAATCTTTGAACCCTTTGCTTACAATTAAGGTGGTAGCACTTCCTTTTCCTTCGAGTAAAGCGTTGGTGCCTTTAGTTGTGCCTAAACGGAACAAAAGTTTAGGTAGACTTTCATCAAGTGGTGTATTTGTTGCTAGCCTGGCAGCCAGAATAGGGGCTTCTTCATTTGCTGTAAGATATACTATGGTGTTTATAATATCATATTCTTCTGGAATAGGCTCTTCTAATTCAAACTGGTCCTGACCATCATTATTAAGAATTAGATTTTGATAGTTTAAAGAAGGGAAAACACATTTATAGCCTTTAAAAAGATTCGTGACCAATTTGCTTTTCAATGTAAGCGTGAGTTTGTTATTACTGTATCCAACAACTTTTCCGCCAATCCTTCCCGAACTTAATACTTTAATAAACTCGACTTTACCGGCTGGCGATTGAGCAATGCAATCGGTAAATGTGCCGCCGGTATCAACGCTGATGTGCCAATTCATTTCCATCTGAACCAAATGTACAGCGCTTAATTGTTTTGATATCTACCCGCCAAATAATATTGCCGAATTCAATTATTTATGATAGCCTAAAATTAGATGTGAATAATTCTTAAACGGAACAATAAACCTTGATTAATTCATTAGTTCCGAGGAAAAATAATAGATACTAAATATGAGGTTATGAACTAAAAGAAATAATATTTTCTGTAGTAACCATTTTTGCTGTTGCTACTGTATCTGCATAAACAGCAGATGAAATTATTGCTAATTATTTTGAAAATATCTGGATAGTAGTATAATACCTACTGGATCAATAAAAACTTTACGTTTTCTGTTGCCAAAACTGAATGTTCGTCGGCAATTCCGAAAGAAAAGGTATCCATCGCCTTTAGTTCATAGTCTTTACGATCCACGGTAAAACGCATAGCTCCTTCTACTACTATGATTGTAGCATCTTTGGTAGACTTATGATTAGGAATTTCTGATCCTTTTTCTAGTGACATCATATTTACCTGCTGCTCGCCATTAGTAACTAATCTTGCACTTTGTACTTTATTGTACTCTACCTGGTTTAGAACATTTTCTATTTTCATGACCTTTTATTTATTGGCTGATTATTACACAAAAATAGACACCATGATAGGTGGATTACTGTGATCTATGTTACCTACAGGAAACTAATTTAAATTAATTACCCATTTGGCTAAAAATAATTCAGATTGTCTTGGATATCCAGACAGGGTTTATCATTTTTGACCAAATGGGTAAAAAATCGATAATCACGCAAAATAAAATTGCCGAGACAGCTCGTGAGTTATTTCTTGAGAAAGGATTTGATGGCGTTAAAATGCAAGAACTAGCCGATAGGGCGGGGGTTAATAAAGGCCTGTTGCATCATTACTTTAAAAATAAGCAAAGTCTTTTTGATGAAGTCTTCGCTAATGCTATTGACCAACTCTTTGGTAAAATAGAAACAGGCTTATTAAGCGAAGGCAGCCTGGAAGATAAAATTAATCTCATCGTAGACGCTTATTTCGATATGTTAATTTCTAATCCGAAGCTGCCAATTTTTGTCTTCTTTGAACTTAATAAGGATCCTGAGCTTTTCCATAAACTTTTTAGCACTGAGAGAATATCAATCTTGATTAATGGACTCAAAAAGGATAATGCGATTATTAGTGAGAAGAATGCTATTCACATAATCCTAACAATTGTCTCATTAAGTGTTTTTCCTTTTATGGCCAGGCCTGTTGTATTGAAAATGGTGAAGAATGAAGAAAACTTCTCGCGACTAATTGAAGAGAGAAGACCAATGATTAAATTATTAGTATCAAACTTAGTTAAGTCACTATGAAAAAATATGTGATAATACTGTTATTAAGTGGCCTGAGTATCAGTAATGCCCGGTCACAAACTATAAGCTTGGATTCTTGTATAGAATGGGCTTATCAGAATCAAAAATTCGCTGAGAACCATGCCACTATTAGACAAAGCCAGGCTTTGGTAATTGAGAATGACGGGAAAATGAACTTGCCCAGTTTAATTCTGGATGGTACCGCTAGTTATCAAAATGAGAATATCACTATTGTAACACCACCAGTACCCGGATTTGAATCCCCCAACGTGCCGCTTAACTTTAATAGAGTTCTGATAAATTTTAATCAGACTATTTATAATGGTCGACTTACAGCACATAAAAAATCAATTGATTCTTTGTCATACGATAGTAAGGCTTATCAGATTGAGGTTGACAAAGCCCAGGTAAAATCAAAAGTTACCGGCTTGTACAGCTCTATTGTTCTGGTAAAGGAGCAACGACAAATCATTAGTCGCCAAATAGGTACTGTAGAATCTAAAGCCAAGCAGCTGCAAGGTGCAGTGGACGCCGGTGTTGCTTATAAATCTGATCTTACCAACTTAAAAGCTGAGATACTCATGCTCCAGCAGAATGCAACTGATTTGGAGTACCTCGAGAAATCATTGCTCGGGCAACTATCGATGCAAACTGCGCATATAATTTCAGAGACGGATCAATTACAATTACCTGATATTACGATTGAAGAACTAGGCGTAGTTGCTCGCCCGGAGCTTAGGTTGATCAATAGTCAGAAAAGTGTTCTTATGGCTCAATCTGAGATGTCATTGGCTAGTAGAATGCCATACATTGGTGTATTTGGTAATGTTGGTCTGGGTTACCCGGGCTATGATATATTTAATACGGCAGTTAGCCCCATGTTGTTGGTTGGCTTAAAAGTGAACTGGAAGATATTAGACTGGCAAAAGTCTAAGAATGAAAGGCAACTTTTAAGTTGGAATCAGGACATCCTGTCATATCAATATGATAGAGTTAAACTGCAATTTGAAACAGAGCTGTTTCGTCAAAAACAAGAAATTGAAAAATTTGAAAAACTTAGTGGTCGCGACCAGCAGATTATTGCCATGAGGAAAGAGATAACCAGGGAGACAAGTGCCAGGCTTAACGAGGGTACTGCAACTTCAACAGATTATCTTATTCAGTTAAATAATGAAGCGGTTGCTGAGCTAAATGAAACAATTCATCTAATTAAACTGGCACTAGCTAAAATAACTTACACTATCATTCAAAGTAATTAAGACATCAAGCCTACAGATTATGAAAAACATAAATAGAAATAAAATATATAAGAGTACTAAACTGTTTACACTGCTGAGCTTGACATTACTGGCAGTTGCCTGTAATAATAATGGCGACCGGGCCGATGCTTACGGTAATTTTGAAGTTGAGGAAACCACTATTTCGGCACAGGCAAGTGGCGAGTTACTATTGTTTGATGTTGAAGAAGGAATTCTGCTTCAGGCCAATCAACAAATAGGGGTTGTAGATTCCACCTCTCTGGTTATTCAAAAGGGTGAGATTATAGCCAATATAAATTCGGTTCTGGTAAACAAGACCAGCGTTGCCGCTGAACAAAATATCTTAAAGTCAGAAATGGCCAACCTTCAGCGCGAGCTTAAACGAGTGAAAAAATTACTTGAGTCAGAGGCAGCAACACAAAAACAACTTGATGATCTGGAAGGGAATATTGTTGTTCTTAAAAGTAAGATGTCAGCCATCAATAGTAAGTATGCCAGTATCGATGCCCAGGTAACTGCTCTTTATGCTAAAGTTGAATTATTAAATGAGCAAATCTCCCGATGTCTAATTATTAATCCTTTTCAAGGATTGGTGCTCACTAAATTGGCCAGAACCAATGAGTTAGTGGCTCCCGGCCGACCCCTGTACAAAATTGCTGATATGAGTAAAATTTATTTAAAAGCCTATATCAGTGAACCCCAGCTGGCCACTATTAAACAAGGTCAGCAGGTGACAATTACTATTGATTACCTGGATGCTCAAAAGGAGATGGTGGGTACCATTACCTGGGTCTCAACAGAGTCGGAATTCACTCCTAAAATTATTCAGACTAAGGAAGAAAGAGTGAACCTTGTATATGCTATTAAAGTAGCTGTAGACAATGATGGCTATCTGAAATTAGGTATGCCTGGCGAGGTGAGATTTTAATGGTAGAGTTCCGCAATATATCAAAAAGCTACGATCAAATTATTGGTGTAGAGGATGTTAGCTTAAAAGTTAACCCGGGTGAATTATTTGGTTTGATAGGCCCAGATGGTGCCGGTAAGACTACCTTGTTTCGTATGCTAATCACATTGTTATTACCGGACGAAGGATCAATTAGCATGGAGGGCAAAGATGTAATTGAACACTACAGATATGTTCGTGAAAATGTTGGTTATATGCCGGGCACATTCTCATTATATCAGGACCTGACCGTTGAAGAAAATCTTAATTTTTTCGCCACCCTCTTTGGCACAACCATTGAAGAAAACTACCATTTAATTAAAGATATATATCAACAAATTGAGCCTTACAAAAATCGTCGTGCTGGAGATCTTTCAGGTGGCATGAAGCAAAAGCTGGCTTTAAGTTGTGCCCTTATTCACAAGCCATTACTTCTAGTACTTGACGAACCTACTACCGGCGTTGATGCTGTTTCGAGAAAGGAGTTCTGGGAGATGCTTAAAAAATTGAAGGATGGAGGACTAACTATTTTGGTATCAACAGCTTATATGGACGAAGCTACTCTTTGTGATCGGGTAGCCCTCATTCAGGAAGGTAAAATTATGCAGATTGATACACCTGCCGGAATAATTAGCCAATACGATAAGCCACTATATGCTGTTAGAGGTAAGAAAACTCAACAAATTTTAGAATTTTTGCGGGTAACAGCCCATGTTGTTAGTGCCCAGCCTTTTGGCGATTCAATCCACATTGCTCTTGATGATACCCGGAATTTGCCAGCTGTAGAGGAAGCCATTATAGCTGAGCAATCAAGTGCTCAAATCGAGAAGATTACACCAACTATCGAAGATTGTTTTATGGACCTGATGATGCAACATGATTAGTAATTTCGCCATAGAAGCAATAGACTTCACTAAGAAGTTCGGCTCATTTACAGCTGTAGATAATATCACCTTTAATGTTGAAAAAGGCGAAATATTTGGTTTCTTAGGCGCTAATGGTGCTGGTAAAACCACAGCCATGAAGATGCTTACCGGCTTATTAATGCCAACTTCTGGTAAGGCAAGTGTGGCTGGCTTTGATGTTTGGAAGCAGGCCGATCAAATAAAAAAGAATATTGGTTATATGAGCCAAAAATTCTCGCTCTATAACGATCTAACAATAATGGAAAATATTGAGTTATTCGGCGGAATTTATGATATGTCGATGGCAGAGATAAAGGAAAAATCTAATGCCTTGGTCGATAAACTGGGCATTGAATCTTATAAAGACCGCATGGTAGAATCTTTGCCATTAGGTTATAAGCAAAAATTGGCATTTTCAGTGGCCATCTTTCATAAGCCTAAGGTTGTGTTTCTGGATGAACCAACCGGTGGTGTTGATCCTATCACCCGAAGGCAATTTTGGGAGATGATTTATGAGGCTTCTGATAGTGGGATAACGCCTTTTGTAACTACGCACTACATGGATGAAGCTGAATATTGTAACCGGGTGTCGATTATGGTTGAGGGCAAGATTATGGCTTTAGATACGCCAGATAACCTAAAAGAACAATTTGACAGTAAAAATATGGATGAAGTTTTCCTGAAGCTCGCCAGGAATACTGAGTAGAATAATATGAAAGAACTAATTGTCTTCATTAAAAAGGAATTTAAACACATCTTTCGAGATAGCAGAACATTATTGATTTTGTTCGGGATGCCTATTGCCCAGGTTTTTCTATTCGGCTATGCCATTACTAATGAAGTTCGTGATGCACATATAACAGTATGGGATCAGTCAAACGATGTGATGTCGAAAAAATTAATCTCTAAGATATTGGCCACTGACTATTTTAAATTAGCCAGCATCTCAGAGAGTTACGATGATATTTCCAATGGGTTTAAAAGCGGTGAGCATATGCTTGCCCTGGTGATTCCGCCTAAATTTTCCGAGCGGTTTAGTGAGAAAGATGCCAATATACAGCTCTTGCTTGATGCCTCTGATCCAAATATGGCGAATATCTTATCTAATTACGCTTCCGGGATTATAGCAAATTTCATGCGCCAGGAATTGCATTATAATCAACCAAACCAGATAATAACCGAAGTAAGAATGACTTATAACCCTGAATTAAAGGGAGTGTTTTTATTTGTTCCGGGAGTAATAACAGTGATTTTGATGATTGTTAGCACGTTGCTAACGTCAATAGCGCTCACCAGAGAAAAGGAGATGGGCACCATGGAAATTTTACTGGTTTCGCCACTAAAGCCGGGCATAATTGTTATTGGCAAGGTATTGCCTTATCTACTACTCTCTTTATTCAATGCCATGGTAATTCTGATATTAGGTTTCACTGTTTTTGAAATGCCTATGCTAGGTAACTATCTGTTCTTATTGCTTGAATTAATATTATTTATTGTAGCGGCGCTAAGTATTGGCATATTTATTTCAACCAAAACTGATTCTCAGCAAGTAGCAATGATGATTTCATTATTCGCCCTAATGATGCCAACGATATTGCTATCAGGATTTATATTTCCTATAGATAGTATGCCAATGCCTCTGCAAATACTGAGTAATGTTATGCCGGCTAAATTTTTCATCATAATTGTCAAGGGAATTATGCTCAAAGGTGTTGGCATAGATGTGCTTTGGCCCGAAACGTTGGTGATATTCGGATTTATTCTGGTATTTGCTGTCGCCAGCATTAAGAGTTTTAAAATCAGACTGGCATGAGGCGGATAAAATTCTTACTTAGAAAGGAGTTTAAGCAAATTTTTCGCAACAAGGCGATGTTGCCACTCATATTCGTTATGCCTGTTATACAGCTTCTAATTCTAGTGAGTGCAGCAGCTTTCGAGATTAAAAGGATTGACATAGCCGTACTTGATCAGGACCATAGTCAAACTAGTAAAGCAGTAGTTAAT
>PVMK01134010.1_pt1 | contig 10952 bp, 10 predicted proteins | sample 1853481 | NCBI WGS metagenome assembly PVMK01 (sample SAMN08533507, study PRJNA380276) | Marine sediment metagenome, whole genome shotgun sequencing project. | reverse complement strand
TCCGGCACTACAATCATATTGATCAGCAGCGGTTTTAAGAAAGACCACCGGATTCCGATTTTATAAACCTCTTCCAGGTCTCGGATGGCATCCCAGCAATTGTGGCAGGGTGAGATAACGAGTTTGGCGCCTGTGGCCAGGATCTGGTCCCGTTTAACTTTCAAACCGACATTGCGCTGCTGCCGATAACGCCCGATTCCATTTAATCCCCCACCGCCGCCGCAACAGAAGTTATGCTCCCGGTTGGGCGTCATGGGCCTGAAATCCTCGGCGATATAGCTCATGATCTCCTGGCCGATATCGGCCAGACCGGCATTGCGGACATAATTGCAGGAATCCTGGTAGGTTACCGGTTCCTTGATCTTTTTGGCAGGATCGATTTTCAATTTACCGGTGCGCAGTGCTTCGGCCAGCCATTCCACATAATGGAAACTTTCAATGGGCGTTTTGCCGGATTCGAGCCCGGCCCAGTACGGCCCCTCGATAACCGTTGCCCGGTAGGCATGCCCGCATTCGGTCACCACCATTGATTTGGCCTTTAACCGCTCCATGGCAGCATACACCGATTCGACCTGCATCTTACAGGCTTCCCAATCGCCACCGAACATGGCCAGGCTGGTTTCTTCCCAGCCTTCACTGGGAACCGTCCAATTTTCACCGGCCACATGAAACAGTATGGCGGCCTCGGCAATATCTTCGGGATAATGCTTGGGCTCCCTGGCATTGACGGTATACATAATGTCGGCATTTTCCTTATCCACCGGGATGGTCAACCCCGGCCAGTCATCTTCATATTCTTCGGCCATCCATTCACAGGTGTCCACCCAGTCTTCAGTGGTAATGTCCATCTGGGCCCTGTAAATCCGGTGCATGCCCGATCCGATCTTCATCTCCCAGGGCACAAAGCCCTGGCCGAACAGCAATCCGCGCAGATAACTGAACATGATCCCGGTATCGATACCGAAAGGACAGTACAGGCCGCAACGCGTGCAGCAGGTGCATTTGGCATAGGCCGTATCCATGCACATTTGTAAAAATTCGTTATCCACATCCCCTTTGCGCTTGATGATCTGACCGAGGGTGGCTTGAATTTTATACGAAGGCACCTGTTTGGGATCTTTATTGTTGGCAATATAGTAAAAGCAGCTTTCGGCACACAAGCCGCAGTGGGAACAGATTTCAAGCCAGGTTTTCAGCCGTGATTTGAAGGTTTTTTGGATCGTACCCCACAACTTTTTGACGATCCACGTCGAGGTGGTTCATCTCTTCGTAATACTGCTTGCCGCTTTTGTCCGCCAAAAGCGCCTGCAGCTGTTCTTTGGTGTCAACGTTTTTTGTATTGCAAAGTTTTCCTTCCGGCATGGGACCGTTTCCTTTATGAATTGAAGATTGAAGATTGAAGATTTGTGGTATTCTATCTATTTTAAAAAAGACTGAGCAAAGCGATTCCATCCTTCGACATTCTGCGGTTCGATATTCGATATTCTGCGGTTCGTTGTTCCAACTATGTGTAGTTTCACACGAGGTTTCAGATGTCAAGTTTCAGTATTAATCAACGCCACAGCCTGACACCTGAATCCGACACCTGAAACCTTCAGTATCTGACAACATGTTGTCAAAACTAATCGGGTAAGGGCCTAAACAATATAGGGTTATATTCCTTCTTAGTGCCTTCGGTCTTAGTGACTATACTTTTACAGATTATTGAATGATGGAGCGCAGCGACTCCACAAATCTTCATTCTTCAATCTTCATTCTTCAATATCTTTTGGGCCTTACCACGCAATCCCCTTGTTTTTCATGCCACCGCGTTTGATCCCGTAGTCCATGCCAAGCTGGGCCCTCGAGAGGAAGAAAAGGATAAAATGCGAAAGCTTGGTAAGGGGGATGGCCACCAGGAATATTTCACCACTTAAAACGTGGGCAATGATCCAGAAACGGTAATCGGCTGCACCGTGAAAGGCAACAAAGCCGGTCACAAAAGGCGCGACGGCAATGGCCAGCAGCAAGTAGTCATAAGCCGTTGTCATCAACCTGACTTCCGGCAGCGCGATGCGACGCAAAACCAGAAGAATCACGGACACCATCACCGCAATCGTCAGAAAATCCGCCACCCCGTCAGGCATTGACCAAAGGCTGATCCCCAGTCTTTCTCGCATCAGGACGTTGTGCCCCAGTAAAAATATCGGTGTGAACAAAAGCCCGATATGCATTAGAAACACCCAGAAGGTCAACCAGGGATTGTTCCGCCAGCTGTGGGTGCCATAGGGAAACAGCCAGAAAACAATGGAGCGCACGGCACCTCTAACGCCATAAGAGGTATTGACCGAATAGGTCACCCGGTCAAGTTTCCAGTCCAGCCCTTTGATGTACAGCACTGTGCGAACTATCAGACCGATAAAAAAAATGGCGAAAGACAGCCAGACCAGGGGGACCGGTTACAAATTCATACATGGGTTACTCCTTATTTTTCGTCGTCATCTCTGTCGGTGAGAAAACGATAGAAAAATGTTATGCCAATCAGCGCTGCCACAATGATTATATAGGTAATGCTTTCGGTGTGCAGCATATAATCTTGAAGGGTGTGTATCGTTTCCATAGTTACGACCTTATGCGAATTATTAATATTAGTTTTCTATGCGCGCTATTAACTTAGTAATTTAATTCCCTAACCCGGATAAACCGGAAAGTGCCTAAAATGCCTAAAATTAATGCAAAAAAATAACAATTAAGATACTAAGAAGCTGATAGCTGATAGTCACTGATAATATCCTTTTTTACTATGAGCTTTCGAGCTACGAACTATGAGCTATTAAGAGCTCGACGTTAAATCCCTCGCTTTGATTGTGTTCCACCAGAAAAGTGGGGAGCCGCCACGGCATCAATGTTCCTCCGGATAATCCGGATGCGTATACATAATCGGCATGCGGGTGACGATAAAGCGAAATACGATCAGGGCCGCGGTTACCAGAAAAACGGAAATTGCAATTTCCATCCAGTGCGGGAAATATCGCTGGCTGGACGGAAGCTGCCAGTTAAAGGCCACCAGACCGACATTGAGGCGATTGAGAACAATGCCCAGTACGGTCCAGGTCGCCGTCCATTTGATTATTTTCAAGTTTTTCTCACGCACACCGATGGCATAAAAAAAGCACGGCAGTGCCACAAAGCCAATCAATTCCACTAAAAACCAGAGCCCGTAGGGAGTCCCCAGCAGGTGCCAGTGATTGCCCTCGGATATCCCGATCACCTTAATAATAAAGTAGCCGGCCAGAACCAGCGAAGCGGCTTTGCCGAACCCCAGCGCGATGTCATTTTTTTCCTTTAGGTGGGTCTCGTCCATTTTATCGGCAAAATAGTGGTGGGACAGGGTGCTTTCAAAAATGACCATGGAAAGACCCGCGATGATCGCCGACACAAAGAAAAATACCGGAATATAGGGTGAATACCAGAGCGGATGCAGCTTCGATGGTGCAATCAGAAAGAGGGCCCCCAGTGACGACTGATGCAGGGTGGACAGTACCACCCCGAAGATGGTCAGCAACAGGGTCAGTTTCATAATGATGTTGCGCGCTTTTTTCAGACCGAGCCACTCCAGAGCCGCCGGCGAAAATTCAATAAACAACACCGTAATATAGAGGGCCACACAGGCGGCCACTTCAAACAGAAGGGATGTGGTCCCCCGCTGAATGAGAAACGGGTAGGGCAGCCGCCAGGGCCTGCCAACATCATAATTGAGTGCCACGACAACCATGGCATAGCCCAGAAATCCGGTGAGGATGGCCGGCCTGACCGCTGAATGATATTTCTTCAGGCCGAAGATATAGACGGCAGCGGATGTAACGAACCCTCCGGCCGCCAGGGCGACACCGACCAGCAGATCAAATCCGATCCAGATGCCCCAGGGGTTGTAATCGGACAGATTGGTGACAGCGCCCAATCCCTTGGTAAAACGCAGCACCGTAACAAAAAGACCTATGATAACGATGATTCCGGCAATAATGTTAAAGGGAGTCAAATAAGAATTGCCGGGGGTCGTAACTTCATCAGACATCAGGGATCCTCCTCGCTTGACTTCTTATCAGCATCCTCGGCGGGTGTGTCGGAAGCCTCTTCTTCAGCCGCTTTGGCCGCTTCTTCAAGTGCCTGGCTGACCGCTTTTTCAATGGCTTTCTCTTTTTGTTTTTCCGCAAACGCCATGGCTTCTTTCATCTTGGCTTTGCCCTCGGCCTCGGCCGCTTCCACTGCCGCCGCAACGGCCTGCTCTTTTTCCTGTTTTTCAATTTTTTCTTTTCTTTTATTGATGGCATAAATGCCGGTCAACAGAACCGGCCAGAGGCCGACAACAATCGGCACGGCGCTTAAAGCTCCGGCGGTAAGCTGGGGTGCCGGTGTCACCCCGAGATCTTCCCGCATGCCGATTTCTTTGAACGGAACCGCCGATAAATATAACCAGCTGGTTCCCCCCATCTCGTTTTCACCGTAGATGTGATCCACGTAACGGTCCGGGAATTTTCGGATGCGCTCACGTCCGATCCGCAACAAATCCTCGCGCTTTCCGTAGGTCAGCGCTTCGGTCGGGCAGGCCTCAACACAGCCGGGCAGCAGGCCTTTGGAAATTCTTGGAAAGCACATGGTGCATTTCATCACCTTCGGTGAAAAGGCGTTGTCATATTCGTAAGTCGGAATTTCAAAGGGACAGGCAATCATGCAGTACCGGCAGCCCACGCAAACCGATTCGTCGTAAGTAACCGCGCCGGTACTGGATTTCTTAAATGCGCTCACAAAGCAAACCGACGCGCAGGCCGGTTCCAGACAGTGATTGCACTGGACTTTACGGTACAGAGGGCCCTTGCCCGCGGCCGGCATCGTCATAACGGTTGACAACGGTATAAGTCTTGGCCGTGGTGCGGCGTTGCGTGTCCAGCAGGGAGAGATCGCTAAAGGGCCGATCCGGTTCCGGCAGCTCGTTGACTTTGTTGCAGCCTTCTTCGCATTTGCGACAGCCAATGCAGCGCGTGTTGTCAAACAGCACGCCGTTGCTTTGGGGATAACCGCTAAAGGTCTTGTTTGAAGCAGCACGGGCCGTTTTATGACCCACTGTGGTGCCCAGGCCTGCAGCGCCCAGCCAGCCGAGAAACTTCCTACGCGAAATGGACATGAGACTACCTCTAACTTAGTAAACGTTCAAAGGTTCAAGGTTCACCGTACAAGGTTACCTTTCAGTAACATACTACAGATCATGATATTCTTGCCATACATTTCGTCGTTTAGCTCAAGAATCAATAGATCAATCGACATGAACATCGAGTCCCATGCCCCCTAAACGAACCCTGAACCCCTGACCCCTGAACGGTCTCAGATCAGTATTTCTTTTGGTGGCACGCCGTACAATCGGTTGCAACCGGTTTTTCAATCCCCATCGCTTTATGGCACTCCATACACTGTATATGATAGGCAGCCATCAATCCGGGCTTGAAGGGATCTTTCTCATTAAACGGTTTGCTGTGGCAGCTGACGCATTTCGGAGGCGTTTTGGCTGCCGGACTGTTATGGTGACAGCCCTGGCAAACCGTCCCTTTTTCATAGTGAAAATAATTTGCCAACTGGTTGCTTTTGATTTTAGCGACCATGGTTCTGACAATTTTACGGTGCGGAAGTTTTACCGGTTCATATTCGTTCGACAATGTCTTGATGGCGACCGTCTCCGGTATATCTTCATCACTGTAAGTTTCGCTAACGGCATCCCGGTTATTCAAGGTTTGGGCGGCCATCATTTTCTCTTCATCCTTTGGCACCGCGCCGATGATCTGGGATTTTGGAACCATGTGGCAGTTTAGGCAGGAAGTTGTCCCCCTGCTGGCGTTTTTTCTCAAAAGATGTATGGCAGCCGGCACAGCTTTGTTTGGTTTGTTTGGATTCGTGACAACCGGTACAGCTCTGATCGACATTCAAGCGGTGCATGGCCTGCTCGAGGGTGACACCGCCGCCATCTTTGTTTCCCTGAAGCGAGTGACATTGCCGGCAGTCGGTTAAAGCCTCGTGGTGGCATACGCGACAGCTGTCATTGTATTTTTCATGGGCCTGGTGATTGAAAGGCACCCGGTTCATCCGGGTTAAGGGATTGGCCTTTTCTTTGTCCGACGGCCGACGTCTTCACGAATACAAAATCCGGCTGGTTGCGCTTCAGGCGGGGGACATCTTTTACTTTTTCTATCAGTTTCTGCTGGGATGGTTCGTGACAACCTTCGCAGGTAAAGGGACCGGCCGTTTCGTCTTTAGCGAAAAATTGCCGGTGACAGTCAACACAGGCAATATGGGCGGCCTGGCGCAGGGAAATTCGGTTTTCTTCTGTCTTGGACTTGTGGCAATAGCGGCAGGTGCCTTCTTTGTCCTTGGCATAGAAAAGTTTTTTTGTTTTTTCATTGTACGCGTGATGGCATTTTTCGCACTTATCGTCCATGGCTTTGGAATGACGATAGTGCAATGATTTATCCATGCCGATGGATTGCCAGGAAGAAATAATGGTTACCTGCTCGCGATGGCATTCACCGCACTCAAGCGGGCCGCTTTTTTCTTTGGCGGCTTTAGTTTCTTTGTGACAGGCGATGCAGTTGTTGTGGTAAATATCCATCACATCCTGCCGGGTAGTATCTTCAAGCCGCATAAACTTGTTGGACATCCGCTGTTTTTCCAATAGAGGGTCTTTTTCGGACAGATGACAGGCCGAGCAGTCTTTGTTTTTCTTTTCCAGGGCTTCGCTATGTCTCTGATGCAGGTATGGGACGGGAAGGCCGTTCCAGTTTGCCAAAAACTTTCATTGAATCGATGCTCAATAATATCGGCCCGAATTTCCGGCGTCACCTTGGGCTGCGTTTTAATCCCGAAAACTGCGGGAACTGCTCATAATAATCGATGCCATGGCAACCGCAGTTAGAATACCGGTCCAGCGCAACAGTGTTCTTCCCTTCTCCATGGTTTATATCCTTACCTCTTTCGAAAATTAAATTAACTCAATTCATAAGCCACCGGCTATGCCGGTGAGAATTTAAGAGGTTCTACCGTTACCGCGAGGGCATGTATCTAGGGTGCAAATCTGATCGATGCCGGCGGCTTATGAATTGATATAAATCAGCGACCCCCAGCAGAGGTGGCCCCGGCCCCTTTCAGGGGCCATCCTCATACCCCCAGCTCTGCTGGTGGTCGCTGATTGGATTTAAGCATTTTCCGCTTAATTCGTTTCTCTTTATTTAGGAGATCTTGAATCGTCGTGCCGTCATAGATTTCAAATATGGCATCGTTGACCTGATTCCACATTGGGGCGAAGGCACAATTGCCGCAAAACGGACAGTTGGTGCTGGACACACAGGCTGCACAGGGGGTGGAACTATCAGGTTTGTCCATAAACCGGAGCACGTCCCCCACACTGATCTTATCCGGGGACCGTGTCAGAAAATAGCCACCATAGAAACCCCGTTTGGATTCCACCAGACCGCTGCCTTTCAACTGGCCCAGGATAACCTCCAGAAACCGCAGCGGGATGGCTTGAATCTCGGCGATTTCAGAAATCTTTTTGGGACCTTGGCCCTGGTGCTTGGCCAGTTCAAAAATGGCCCGCAGGGCATATTGATTCTTTTTGGGTGTAATCGGCATAAGGGATAATCCCGCCTGTTTTAGTCAAGAAACTTCTTGACTGATTTAGTCGAGAAAGCTGTTAACTTTTTTGTCAAGAAAATGGCCAATTGTCAATGGTTTTTTAGAAAAATCGTCGTATTTTTTTTAACAATATAATTAAGGTGTTACGTGTATTTTAACGCATATAATTTCATACTAAAAAGGTAGGGAATTGGACTCCAGGGTCTTGTTTCTGGTCGCGGGTTACGGGTTGCGGGTTTCGGGTTGCGGGTATATATAGTTGATTGAGTTGATTTAGTTGATTACAGGGGGTCGGTTAGTCAATAGGCTGAAATCCTTTAGCCTAATCAACTCTTTACCGTATCAACTATTCAACTAATCTTGAGTGCGGGTTGCGGGTCTCTCGATTTTGGATTTGTGCCCGCCCTGGCCTCCGGCTCGTGGATCCTACGCCTCGGAGAGCGCAACGGCCTCAATTAAATGGCATCAAAGCGGAACGCCTGAGGAGTTGCAGCCATTATAGACGATCCTAATAAAACAGGTCTGGGCCAGGGATTCAGGATTTCGGATTGGAAAGGGATGGACTGAGAGTTGCGGGCTTTAACGGATTGAAGAATTACGAATGACGAATATCGAATTAAGGAATTCTATCGATTTTTATGGATTCAAAAGACAGAGCGCAGCGATACCATCCTTCGAAATTCTGCGGTTCGATATTCTTCGGTTCTGCGGTTCGCTTGTTTTAAAATAGATAAAGCGTAGCGCCATCGATATTGGACGTTCGATGTTCGACGTTCAATCTTTTCACTGTTCCGGGCAGGCGGAGTTTCATATAAGGTGGGCCTTTAAATCCGAAATCCAAACCCAAATCCCAAATCGGATGAGATCCCAGATCCCAAATCAAGAGCCTCTTTCATTGGGCCCCAGAAAGCAAAAAAGGCAGCGTTCTTATTTGAACACTGCCTTTAATGAATTCAAGGTTGCTTATTATGAAACCCGTATAACTAATGGATGGATACCTGAAAAGCCCCCTCCATGGGATCCTTGAACGGAATGGAAACTTTGAGAACACCATCCTCATAGTTTGCATAAGCTTCCTTAGCATTTACCGAACAGCAAAATGCTGAGGTTGAAACATAGTCATAGTCTGCTCTGGGTGCACTGAGGCTGAAACTGTCATCCAGTAATTTCAGTTTGATATCTTCTTTCTTGACACCCGGGATGCAGATTTCAAGGTTCAGCTTTTTCTCGTCATCGTCCACATAGGAGCAAACATCCGCGGCCATCTTGAATTTTTCTTGCGCCATAATTCTCACCTCCTGTGTTCAATCAGGAAATATTGGTTTAGATTAATATTATCGAAGAAAATCATCCGTAAAATTTAAGCTTTTCGGATTATTTTTCCGCTTATGTTGTTATGGTAATGCACAAAACAAAAATGGCAAGCACAGGCTGGATACTCGATACTCGATACTGGATACTCGATAAATGCACATCAGCAGGTTCAGATTCTTCTGTTCTTCATCGAGAATCGAGAATCGAAATTCGAGGGGTTGGCAAGTCAAAGGTTGAAGGTATAGGGTAGAAGGTATAAGGTAGAGGGCAAAGCGCATAGTGCATGGCGCATGGCGCGATGATCTGACAAACTGCCCATTCCTCAACGCTATGCGCTCTGCCCTATGCGCCATGCGCGTATCATCCTAAATATAGCATCCAAAATCGAGAATCAACTAATGCCTCAACCTGCCTCAGATAATGAATTAGCAGACCAGGGCGCAAAGGCGATCCTGACAGCCTTTAAAACCTATCGCACGCGGTTCAAAGAAATCACAGAACGTGCCCAATCGCGTTTTCTCGACCGTGACTGGCAAGCAATGCGGACTGACGCTACTCAACGGCTGGAGCTGTACAGAGATGCGGTCGACCGGATCGAAACCGGTATTCGCCAACTTCTGGCCGACCGGGTGCAGGATAGACAGATATGGTCCGACATAAAAGCGGCCTATTCTGCAATGCTGGTTCGCAATGATGATTGGGAACTGGCCGAAACCTTTTTCAACTCCACCACCCGACGCATTTTTTCCACCGTGGGAGTCGATTCAAAGATTGAATTTGTGAACACTGATTTTGATATGCCCCCCGTCCCGACAACGTCCAGATGCTGTTACAGCTTGAAAAACCTGGAATCCAACGCGCAATTAATCAAACGGATCCTGGCCCAATATCAATTGATGGCGCCTTTTCAGAATATCGAATATGACGCCCGGCAGGCAGCCCACAAAATCAAATCTCGCTTACAGAATTTAGGATCATCGGGCAAGATCGAACGCATCGATATTGTCCAAAGCATTTTTTTTCGGGGCATGGGCGCATACATAGTGGGTCGCATTTACTCCGGGTCAGCGGGGATTCCCCTGGCAATTGCCCTGCTGAATTTGCGCGATGGCGTCGTGATTGACGGCGTTCTCTTGAATGAAGATGATATGAGTGTTCTGTTTAGTTTTACACGATCACACTTTCATGTTGATGTCGACAGGCCTTATGATCTTGTCCAATTCCTAAAAACGATTTTACCGCACAAACGCACCGCGGAACTGTACATCTCAATCGGTTTTCACAAACATGGCAAAACCGAATTGTACCGCGAGCTTCTGGAACACCTATCGGTATGCTATGAGGATCGCTTCGATATTTCCCGGGGGCAGCGAGGGATGGTGATGATCGTGTTTAACATGCCCAACGATGATCTCGTATTTAAACTCATACGCGATAGATTTGACACACCCAAAAAGACGACCCGCCGGGAGGTGATGGATAAGTATGATCTGGTATTCAGGCATGATCGCGCGGGCCGATTGGTGGATGCCCAGGCCTTTGAGTATTTGAAATTCGACGGGGGTTGCTTTTCTACCCAACTGCTTACGGAATTAAAGCAGGGGGCAGGCAATACGGTAAGGATTGAAGAGGATGGTATCATAGTCAACCATGTCTATGTTGAGCGCCGGGTAACACCGCTGGATATCTTCCTGCAGGAAGCCAGTGAGGCCGAAGCGCGCGAAGCCGTCATTGACTGGGGCAATGCCATCAAAGACCTGGCTGTCAGCGACATCTTCCCGGGCGACATTCTCCTGAAAAACTTCGGCCTAACACGCCATGGCCGCGTTGTGTTCTATGATTATGATGAGCTTTGCTCGTTGACGAGCTGCAATTTCAGAAAATTCCCCCCCCCTTCCGTCAATGAAGATGAGATGGCTGCCGAGCCCTGGTTTTATGTGGATGAAAATGATGTTTTTCCGGAAGAGCTGAAAAGTTTTATA
>PVMK01126732.1_pt1 | contig 10952 bp, 12 predicted proteins | sample 1853481 | NCBI WGS metagenome assembly PVMK01 (sample SAMN08533507, study PRJNA380276) | Marine sediment metagenome, whole genome shotgun sequencing project. | reverse complement strand
TGGGGAAATTCGACAATCACCTTCTGGAATTCAAGGATGGCCAACTCGTATTCTTTCTGTTGATACAGGCTTTCAGCAGCATAATAGCGGGCGTTCACCGCCTGGGGACCGGTGGGGTTGGCATCCAGGTATTCTGTGAAGGCGGTATAGGCCTGCTTGTATTTTTTTGCCTTGAAAAGAGAACGTCCCTGGTCAAATTTGGTCTTTACAGTTGCTGTCTTCACGGGAGGAGGAGGAGGTGTCTCCTGTTGTTCCGGCGTTTCCCTGGTCACATCCTGCTCACTGACATCTATCTTTGACTGTTCAGGATAAATGACCTGGGTTCCCTTGCTGCCGCTCTCCTCCTGTTCTACTGCCCGTGCCTTTCTCTCGGCTTCTCTGGCTCGCTGGGCAGCTTCTCTGGCCCGCTTTTCCGCTTCTCTGCTCCGTGCCCCTTTGATGGATTCGACTTCAGATTCAGCCAAAGAAATACGTTCACCGGTTTTCATGAGTTGCTCATCGGTCAAGGCGAACTTCCTGTGCAGTCGGCTGATCTCTTCGGATACATCTTTTGACAGTGAATCCAAACGTGCTTCCAGAAGTTGCTTGAGTTCCCTGTTCTCCTCCTGTACCTGGCGGATGTAGTAAGTGTTTTCTTCTATAAGGCTTTGCAGCCTGACAATCTCAGACTGGTGAAAGTCAAGGCGTTCCCCGGTTTCAGCCTGGCGGGCCTGTACCTGCGACACGGTCTGCTGTTTAAGTTCTTTGACCTCCTGGTTGATGGATGCAACCTGGGTATTCATGTTGCGCATTTTTATATTGGTGTACTCCATGTCCTTTGTGGTTGCACATTGCACCAGAAAGGCGGAGAGACCGACAAGCAGCAGAGAATGAAAGACAACTTTCTTCATGGTTTCCTCATTGTATTTATTATGGTTAACGATTTATCCTTGCAGACCATTCCGGGGATGCCTGGTGACCGTCCAGTTTGAATAATGTCCTGAACCCTGTACCGTTTCTGAATACCGCAGATATATCACGATCATTGTTATGACGTCGAGTAAAAAACTATCTGGCGCCCGTCGGGCGACCAGGAAGGAGACTCGTGGTCATCTCTGTACCAGGTGAGCTGCTCCGGTTTGCCTCCTGCAGGTTGGATAATGAAAATCTGGTAGCGGCTTTCATAAAGGCCTGAATAGGCTATCAAATTACCTTTGGGAGACCAGCTCGGCTCGGTGTTGTCATTGCCCTTAAAGGTGATCCGTCGGACTCCCCTGGTCTGCATATCCATAATATAAATCTGCGGTGAACCGCTCCGGTCAGACACAAAGGCAATCTGCTTGCCGTCCGGGGACCAGCTGGGGGAGACGTTGATGCCGGCGTTTCTGGTAAGCCTGTCGAGGACAGCTCCCTTGGTGTTTATCAGGTAGAGATCCGGGTTGCCGTCCTTGCTCAGGGTGAGAACCATGGTCTTGCCGTCCGGCGACCAGGCAGGGGCCAGGTTAAGTCCAGGCCAGCGGGAAATGGCCCGGGTGGTCTTGCCCTGTTGCAGGTTGGTTACGTAAAGGTTCGGGTTGCCGGGATGATACGAGGAATAGGCGAGCAGCTTGCCGTCCGGTGAAAATTTGGGCGAGACTGTCAACCCCTTGTGCCTGGTTATCTGCCGGATGTTCCTGCCCAGCACATCAGCAACAAAGATTTCCCTGTATCCTTCCACCTCGGAGACAAAAGCTATCTGTGACTGGCTGATGCCGCGTTCACCGGTCAGCTGGTAAATAACTTCATCGCAGAACTTAAGCACCATTGTGTCACGCTTATCCAGAGGGCCTTTATACCGTTTACCGATCACCATCCTGCCATCATCAATATTAACAAGCCTGAATTCAAAGGTTATTTTATCGGGGCTGGATTCGTATTCAGCGGTGATCGTGTAGTCAACTCCCAGGTTCACCCAGTCGGTATCCTGCCTGCCTCTGTATTTTTCCGCTTCTACAACAGAGATGAAGCCGTGGAACTCCAGGGCCCTAGAGAGCAGTTTGGCCATATCCCTGTCCTTTTTGCTGAAAAAAGTATCTGTCCTGTTCTTGTCAACAAAATAGGGTACGGCAAAGGGGATCTTGCGAAAATCTGCAGAGGTTATATCAAGGTATACCCTGGCTGCCTGGACGTGGGAGGAAAACAGGAAGCATGATAAAAATGCTGCCGTGATTATTCTTATAAATGTTTTGTAGTTCATAGTTATTTTGGGGAAAATGGTAAGCGAGATATTAATAGAGCTCTCCTGGTTTGAAGCGCAGTCCTATCTCCATGGTCTCCTGCTTGAGCTGATCAGGAAAGGGCGGTAGAGGGCTGGACTCCCTGGCGGCCTTGAGAACTTCCTGGTTAAAATAGATATTTGATGATTTCTATTCAAAAAAGTTATTTATAATTACCCCGTCCTTGCGAATTGAAATCACCAGGATTGCCTCCAGAGAATTATCCCAGTTTTGCAAATCCGGCAATACCCAATGATCATGAATCCGTTGGTACACCGCCGAATAATACTGCTTCATATACAGATCAGGTTCAATGCCTGAGGTCTGGCGGCCGACAACTCCCGGACTTGCCTTGGCAGCGGTTCCCTGTTTTGCTTTACCGGCACCGGACGTGGCGCCGGTTATTTGCAGCGATTCAGCCAGCCTGTTGACCGCCTCAATGGCGGCCCGGTCTGCTGCCTTTTTTGCCTCTTTCTCCTCGGCACGGGCCTGGATCCGTTCAAAGGCCTTCGGCATCCTGGCTTTTTCCCTGACGGTTTCCTCTTTCGTCCTGCCGACTTTTATTTTTTGCTTCACCGGCCGCAGGGATATCGGCTTGATATCAATCTTCTTTATGGGAGCAACAAGCTTTTCCTCAGCCACTGATTTGCTGGCCGTGGAGATCTTTGGCTTTGCCGGTTCGATCTCCTTGACAGCCGCCTTGGGAGAGGTTTTTTGAGCAGGTGCCTGCGGAGTGGCTTGCTCACCAGCTATCTCGGTGGCAGTGAACAGGTTTACGGTATAGATTTCCGGAAGCTCCGGTTTCCCGTCGAAGAAATACGGCGCTATCAGGGTTATCGCCATCACCAGAAAATGCAACCCAATGGCAAAATTGAATGATTTCCGCCATTCGCTGGATAAAGGGTTGTTCGGAGTCAGGCAACCGTTTAAATCCGGCAACTTCATGGATTGCGTCTCTTGTCGGCCGGCTGGGTTATCATGCCCAGTTTGTCAAAACCGGATTCTTTTATATCCGCCATCACCGAAACCACCAGGCCGTAAGGTACCTGCTTGTCAGCCTTGAGAAAGATCGGCTTGTCTTTGTTGATTTTTGAGCTGGCACTGAGCTGTTGTTTGAGCAAAGATTGGTCGAGGCGGATCTTGTTAAGGAAGATCTCGCCTTTTTTGTTGATCGTGATGATCAGCGGTTCTTCTTCCTGACGCAGTGGCTTGGCGGTGGTTTCCGGTAGATTGACGTCAACTCCCTGGGTCATCATCGGGGCTGTGACCATGAAGATAATCAACAGGACGAGCATGACGTCAACCATCGGTGTGACGTTGATGTCCGCCATGAGTCTTTTTGAACCGTTGCCGCGTGTAGGTCCCATCTTGTTTAACTCAAAGTATTATTTGATTTAAGTTTTGTTTTACAGAATTATGCTTAAACTATTTAGTTATTGAACAAAAAAAATCCGAAATTTGAAATCCGAAATTTGAAACAAATTATAAATTTGAATTTTCCAAATAAAAAAATATCTATAGATTCGTTTTTCTCTTTGATAATTATGTCTTTGATAATTGTTTCGGATTTCGTGCTTCGTGCTTCGAATTTATCATTAATTAGTTCCCAATATTAGAAGTAATGTAAAATCATAAATACCAATCGTAATAAGTGTGGAAGTATAATTACTGTACCCTGGACAGGAAATCACGTTCAACCAGGTTCAGAAAATCGGCTGAGAAGCTCTGCATATCGGTTTCCATGTTTGACAGTTCATTATTATAATAATTATAAAACACAACAGCCGGAATGGCGACTGCAAGGCCGGCAGCCGTTGCCACCAGTGCTTCAGAAATTCCCGGGGCCACAACTGCCAGGGAGGCGGAGCCACGTATGCCTATTTCCTGGAACGCGGTCATAATGCCCCAGACAGTACCGAACAGACCGATAAACGGTGTGGCGCTGCCGGTCGTTGCGAGGAAGGCAAGTGACCGGCTGAGGCGGATCACTTCCTTGTCCTCCGCCTTGCGCAGGGTTCTCTTCAGGTTGTCCATACCGGCCAGCTGCATTTCAAGGGTCTGCTCACCCATCTGCTTGGCAGCTCCGCTGCGCCCCAGTTTCTGCAACTCATTGAAACCTAGGGTGAATATGGCGGCTTCCGGGCTGGCAGTGGTTTCCTGGGCTGTCTTATAGGCATCGGCGAGGTTTTTACTCTGCCAGAACGTGTCAATAAAAAACCCGGATTCTTCCCGGGCTTTCTTGAATACCAGGTATTTCATGATGATAATGGTCCATGATCCGACCGAGAAAAAAAGCAGCAGGAGCATGACGAACTTCACCATGGGCCCTGCATGGATGATCATTTGAAAAATACTTAAGTGCTGCACGTATATGTCCTTATGAATTTATTATAGTTATTTTGAATTATTATAGGGTTCCTGGTCCATCAGGAGAAACAGATAATACTATATATTTTTTAGATTACATGTCAACAGGGTCTCGAAGAGGATTTTTTAGCAGTTCATGGTCTGTTATTCCCGGTCCGGTGCGTTAACTAAAGCACAGCCAAAATCCACCTTCAGGGCTGTTTTGCCGCCAACCGTTACCTTGCCCTTGAAAAACCATACATTGCCGATGGTCTCGTCAATTCCTACCTGGATCCTGATCGTATCACCCGGCTTCACTTCGCGTTTGAATTTGGCTCCTTTTATCCTGGTGAGCACCGGCATTGATCCGGAATCGGATATGGAGCCTGCCGAATTTTTCAGGCTTTCGGCGATCAGCAGGGCGCCGCTCTGGAAAACCGCCTCGCAGAGTAGAACGCCTGGCATGATTGGATAATCAGGATAATGTCCTTTGAAAATATCCAGGTCCGGCGAAATGAATTTCTCGGTTTCAATCTTTCCCGGTGCCTGGGAGATTATTCTGTCCACCCAAAGGAAAGGTGGCCGGTGGGGTATAGACTGGTATATCTGTGAATTATAATCCACCGGTGACCTCCAGGACCGCTCCACTGATATAGGAGGCCTGCGGACTTGCCAGAAACAGGACAGTAGCGGCCACTTCGTCCGGTCTGCCGAAACGTTTCATGGGCACCATTTTTTTGTACTGTGAAACCTGCTCTTCGGAAAGACCATCAAGGAGCTCAGTGTCGATGAATCCCGGCGAGATGCAGTTAACCGTTATCTTCCGCTTGGCTGTTTCCTTGGCCAGGGAACGCATCATGCCTATCTGCCCGGCCTTGGAGGCGGCATAGTTGGCCTGGCCGGCAAATCCCATGTGGGCCATGGGCGAGGTTATGTGGATAATCCGGCCGTATTTCTGCTTCAACATGAGCAGCACAGCCTGCTTTGACATGTTAAACGTACCGGTCAGGTTGACGTCAATCACTCGCTGCCAGTCCTCAAACTGCATCATGGCCACCACCGCGTCCCGCCGGATACCGGCGTTATTTACCAGAATATCGATGGTGTCAAACTGCTGTTCAATATTGATAAAAAGCTGCGCCACGGCAGCTTCGTCGGCTACATCGCAATTATAAAGATGCAGGGTATCCTGCCGGTATGCATCACTTGCCTGCCATTCCTGCCGAAAGGATTCGGCCGCTTCGTGGTTGGCACCGTAAACACCGATCACAGTTGCACCGGCTTGCAGGAAGGCCTTGGCAATAGCCTTGCCGATCCCCCGTGTTGCACCTGTTATAACGGCCTTTTGACCTTGAAACTGAGCCATCAGCTACTCCTGTTGCTATTTGGGAAAATAATCACTGGCTTCTTAAATAACAGTCCACATCATTGGAAACAATAACACCATAGTTTATGGCTCCCAGCCAGCCGGACATGATAATCCCGACCGATCCTACATGGAACAGGCCCGGCACCGCCTTGAAAATGGAGCGTGAAATATCAAGGCCTTCAAACTTTGTACCGAATGAAGTCCCCTTTGTATGCAGGGTATAGCGTTTGAAGGTTGTCGGGGTTGCTGCTTCGAGCCAGTCATATTTCTGTTTAACGTTGGGGATATAGCGTTCCAGGTCATCCATGGTACGGTCTATTAATAACTGCTTTTCGGTCTCATAATCCTGCAGCGAGAGGCCGGCCCAGTCATCGAATTTGCTGTTCATTGAGGCAACCACGGTATAGCGGTTATGTTCAGGCCTGGTCCTGGGATAATAGATCGAATAGGTCCGGCTCCTGGTATGCATATCCAGCAGTTCTTCCGAAGAGAATTTCTCGGCCCGGGATGTAAATATCAGGTCGCCGATATCGTCGATTGTTTCATCCTTTTTAATGCCTATATAGACCTGGCAGCTTGAGGTGTTGACCCGGACTGCAGCGGCTTTTTGCAGAAACTCCGCCGGGAAGGCATCCTTGCCTGCCAGATCATAGATTGTATTAAGAATGCCGCTGTTGGACACCACGGTAGGGGCTTTGATAAACCTGTCGCCGACCTGGATACCCCGCACCTTGCCGCCATCAACAACGATTTGATCAACCTTTGATTGGGTGCAGATGGTGACCCCGTTCTTGATGAGTTCCTGGACCATCATGCCAATGAGTTGATCGGTGCCGCCCTTGAAGGTAAAAACCCCCTTGTTCATAAAGTTTGAAAAGACGATGCCGTAGGTTATGGCCGGATCGTCCAGGGTCGAACCGTTGGCATAGGTGATCGGTTCCATGAGCAGCCGGTGGACATCTTCGCGGCCGGGAAAGAATTTTTCAAAGAGATCGCGGGTGGACATGGACTGGTCATCATAGAAATTCATCCGGGCGACGATATTGAAAAACTCGTCAATAACCGACTGGGGTACCTTGAACTGCTTTACCATGATCCTGGTAAAGTCTTCCCGGTCAAAGGTGGTGGTCAGGCTAAATTGCGGATTGTCAAAAACGATTTTCTTGAGCTGCACAATAGAATCCATGATCTGCCGGTTCCAGTACTTGCGGCAAGTTTTTATCATGCCGTATGGAAAACCGTGCAGCGAGATATCGAAGATATGGCCTTTTCTCTTAAACCAGGTTGCCAGGCCGCCCAGCTGGTGATGATGCTCAAGCAGCAGCACCTTATGGCCGCTGTTGGCAAGACGGTTGGCAGATGTAAGCCCGCCGAGGCCTGAACCAATTACCACGACATCGTAGCTGTTATCTGCTCCTTCGATAGATTTATGTAACATGCCAATATTTAGGATAAATTTGATTTTATATCTTGGTAAGGATGTGCTGGTTTATTATGGTAACCCCGCTGAGCATGGAGCCGACTATCCCCAGAAACCCCTGGTCAGTTCCAGCCAGAAACAGATTGTCATAGTTTGTCCTGCCATCCTTAATCTTTACAGGGCTGCCATAAATGGCTCCCCGAAACTTTGCGGTATATTTTTCAATGGTGACCGGGGTAAAGGAGTCTTCATATACAATGTTTTCAGAATATTTTCCAATAATTTTGCCGACGGATTCCCTGGATAATTCTCCCCATTCTTTTTTTAACTTGCGGTATGTCTTCTTGCCGGCTTGAAATGCGTTTTTCCATGAGTCGTAATTTGCCAGATGGGTGACCTTCAGCTGGTGTAAATCTTTTGGCGCTACACCTGCAAAGTTCTCAGGAAAGCAGATGATGCCGCTTTGCAGATCTAATGGATCGCTTGGCTGGCGGTAATTGAATTTTTCAGCCAGGTTGTAGAATATGATGCTGCGTCCCTTTGACAGTTCCAGGACCTTATCGCGGGGCAGGAGATAGATTGACTCCATGAAACCGAGCCTGGCGGTAGGGTTTTTCTCTTTTTTTGATGGTATGGCAGGTACTGCTGCAGCGGGAAAAGTTTTTCTGTTTCCATGGAACCGATTGTTGTGAGCAGAAAGGAGCAGTCTATAATTTCACCGGAGTCAAGTTTGACACCTGTGATCCTGTTGGATTCCCCATCTGTCTCTGTGAGTATTTCCGCAACACCTGTTTTGAACCTTATTTCACCGCCAAAATTTTGCAATTGGGCCACAAGAGAGTCCAGGAGTTCCTTGATGGTGTTTTCGGTCTGAAAAACCCCTCCTGAAAGATCGATCGGAACATGATGACAAACTGGCTGAAATCAATGTCGTGCTCTTCACTGCTGCCGTAGAACATGGTAGGGCAGAGAAGCATATCTATCAGCAGCTCATCATTGAAGAATTCCGCAAGGATCTTTCGTGTTGATATCCTGGGCTGTGGACGCAACGGTTCAAAGTTGTCCATTTTATCCACCAGGTTTTTGAATTGCTCAGCCTGGTGGGGAAAGTTTTGCCGGACTTCATCCTGGAAGAAGCTGAAGTCATTTGTAAAACGCAGAGTTTTCCTGCCTTGGAAGCGGATCTCTGATGAAAGCTGCTGGCGCGTGATAAACTGTTTTCTTGGTATTTTGAGTTGGCGCAGCAGCCGGTTTAACGGCGCGTGCTTTCTGTCGGGAGGAGCATAATTTGTAATTGCATGCAGCCCTGTTTCAAAAAGGCGCCCCTGACGATAATAATAAGAGTTTAAACCGCCCGGTTTGGAGTGTTTTTCAAGGATAAGTACTTTCTGCCCAAAACGGGCAAAACGTATGCCGGCAGCTAGACCCGACAGGCCGCCGCCGATAATAACAAGGGGATAGTCACTCACCGACCTTTCTATGCGGCTTGCAGGCGAGGCATGAGATAGTTGATGCAGCTGTCCAAGGTGGCGAGCTCCGGATAATCTGCCTCTGGGATTTGGATTTTATAACGCTTGCGCAGTTCCATGACTATATCAAGAAAATCCATGGAGTCCAGATCAAGCTGGTCGCGAAGAGATTCCTCCGGCTTAAGGTTTTCAAGGTCGGCTTCGTCATCTATATCCTGGATAATATCCAGGAGTGCATTCTTGATTTCTTCGATTGTCATTAAAATTGTCTCCTTAGGTACATCTACTTATGTATATATTATTAAAAATAATTTTTCAATTAAATCTTCTTTAATTCTTGCAGTTTTTCAACCATAATCAATTTTATTGGGACCTGTTCAAGAGATTTTTTTCACAATCACCACGGAATTGATCCCTACCATGCCGAAAGAGTTATTTAATATGATGTTGATCTCACCCAGTTCCCTGGTTCGTTGATAACAATATTATGCAGAGCGCACTCCGGGTCAAGGTTTTCAACGTTAATTGTCGGGTGCACCAGGTTGTCATCGAATGCCGGGAGGTTGCCCGCCAGTTCCAGGACTCCGGCTGCCCCCATGGCATGGCCGATAATGCTCTTGGTATTGTTTATATACGTATCCTTGCAGTCATTGAAAATACTTTTAATGGCATTGCATTCCTCAATATCTCCCTGCTTGGTACCGGTGGCATGGGTATTTATGATGTCAATCTCGTCCGGCGCAAGTCCGGCCCGCTTCAGTGCCAGTTTCATGCATTCCGCCTGTCGCGGTCCGTACGGCAGAACAAAGTCGCGGCATCGGAATTCATGGCGTAGCCAACTATCTCGCCGTAAATTTTAGCACCCCTGGCCAGGGCCCTGTCAAGTTTTTCCAGGGTGTAGATACAGGCGCCTTCGGAAACGACGATGCCGTTACGTTCCATATCAAAAGGCCTGCAGGCCTTGGTCGGGTCATCGTTGGCTGCCAGGGCGTGTTCCGCCTTAAAGCTGGCAAATATGCCGAAAGACCCGGTGCTTTCAGATATGCCGCCGACCAGGGCAAAATCAATTTCGTCCAGTCGCAGCATCTGGACACCCTGGATCACGGCCGCATGCCAGCCGCACAGGCGCCGCCGATTGAATAGTGGGGCCCGGTAATTCCCAGGTTCATGGTGATCTCGCCGGCCGGATTGTTGAGAACCGTCCGGGGGTTGTGATGATGGCTCCAGAAGTCGGTATTATATTCAAACTGGCTGATATTGAATATCTCGTTTTCTGTTTCTACGGTGCCATGCTCGGTCAGGCCCACATAAACTCCTGTCCTTTCCCGTCTATAGCATTGAAAGTCGGCGAGCCCGGCATCATGGATGGCTTCGTTGGCAACATACACGCCAAGGCATCCTGCCCGGGTACCGCGTTTGTTCTCTTTTCTTTTGCGGTATTTTGTCTCGGGAAAACTGCATTCACCGGCCGGCACTCTGCCAATATACCGGTGTTCAATCTCGCCAACGCCGCTTACCCCTGCCAGGAGTTTCTGGCGGTACTCGGCAAGATTCTCAGCATTGGGCGCTGCCATGCCGACTCCGGTGATGACGATTCTCTGGTCTTCTGTGTATCCGCTCATTGTTATGGGAATATATGCCGACTATCTGATGTGTCCGGGTTGTTGTTTTCCTGCGCCTTGTTGTTGGGCATCCAGCTGACTTATGACAAGTTGAAAATGTCGGCAAAAAAATGGTAACTAAACTTGTCCGGAATGACCGTCGTGATTAATGTCTTTTCGTATTAAAGAAACGATGAAAATTATTGGTGTAATACAATATAGATTCGTGCCAATAAATTAAAAAGGCGCTACTATAGCCGATATTTAACTGTCTGTCGACCATGAAAGAATTTTTTTTAGGGTCCATGAAATGTGAAATTTGCTCCTAAGTTGAGCAATTGTTTGATTTGCTGTAGATCCGCGAAAGAGAGTTTTCCGCTATAGTAGGCTATGCGGAAAGCCCGATGACAGATAGCGAAGACTTCGAAAGGAGATGCAGTAAATCAGGCAATCCCGAAGGGTTTTTGATTTTGAAAACATTTATAATGTTAAGTACCTTAATCAGAAACGCTC
>PVMK01139819.1_pt1 | contig 10953 bp, 10 predicted proteins | sample 1853481 | NCBI WGS metagenome assembly PVMK01 (sample SAMN08533507, study PRJNA380276) | Marine sediment metagenome, whole genome shotgun sequencing project. | reverse complement strand
CGTGGTCCCTATTGCCTGTACTCCTATGATGCTGTGAAGCTGCTGCGGGAAAGAGGCTATGAAGCACAACGATTGGAAGACGGTTTTCCGGAATGGCAGGCAGCGGGTTTTCCGGTCCAGCATGACTCTATTCCAGACAATAATTGAGGAGAAACAGAATGTTCTTATTACAAAGGCACCCCCCCGGCGACGCTTCCTCTCTCGCCTATTTGTTCGGGTGTGGTGGTAAAGGAAAAGCCATTGCAGTGGATGTACACCAGGAAGATGTCGACTGGTTTATGGAACAGGCGAAATTGAAAGAAGTTGAAATCAATTATGTGGTTGATACCCATATTCATGCTGATCATGTATCGGGTGGATGTGAATTGGCAGAAAAATCCGGTGGGCAATACATGTTGCATGAATCTTCCACACCCCAATTCCCATTCACAGCTGTGCATGATGGTGATGTGCTGACCATTGGTAATGTGAGTGCCACCGTTCTGCACACACCCGGGCATACCATGGACAGCATTTGCCTGTTGGTCAGTGACAACCGCCGCAGTTCAGAACCATGGTTTCTAATCACCGGGCACACCTTGTTTGTAGGCAGTGCAGGAAGACCCGATCTGCGGGGACAGGAACAGAAAATGGCGGGAATGTTACATGACTCCCTGTTCAATAAAATTCTGACGTTGCCTGACCATGTTGAGATCTACCCAGGTGCACAAGCAGGTAGTGTTTGCGGTGCAGGATTGTCCGCAAAGCCTGTCTCCACCCTGGCATTTGAGAAACGTTTCAATACCACTTTGAATGCTGACAAAGAGGCATTTATTCAGTCCATTTTGGGTGAATTACCACCAGAACCGGCGAATATGCAAGAAATCATCAGGCAGAATACCTTGCATAATTAGGTTTATACCTTGCGCCCTTGCAAACAATTCACTATAGAAAAAGGCCATTGCGTCCTGCAAGACCACAAATGAATACTTTCAGTATTTGTTTAGGTCATGGAATGTTCGCACCGAATAGTAAGTATCGGGCATTGGTCACTCCGGCAAAGCGTGGTAGAGGGAAAAGGGTCTTTGTTCTTCTTATACGCCAAACCCCTTCAAACTTGATCTCGAATAAATAACGCCCCGGATACAGGCGGTCAGTCAGCACTGCGGATGAGATACAGGTACACGGGCCAGGACACGGCCACCATTGCCAGTGCGTAGATCGCGGTCTCCCTCTCGGCGAATGCCTGGAACAAGGTAATCAATGTCCATCCCACCAGGCAAACAATCGTACTGTAAGGATGGCCCCAGGCACGATATGGGCGCTCGCTGTCAGGCTCGCGCTTGCGCAGGATAAGCACGCCGACAATCAATGAAAGATAAAGAGGTACAAAGAAAAATACAGAAAGGAGCAATAGAAATTCAAACCCACCGAGCATGATAAGGACGACAGAAGCCACCCAGGTGACCAACACGGCAAATATCGGATTGCCACCCTTGCCTACTTTTCGCGCTTGCTTTGCCGCAAAACCATCCACCGCAAGTGCGTGAAGAATTCGTGGGGCACTCATGTATGCCAGGTTTTGATGGCTCAACAGAATCAGGATAGCGGCAACGACAACCGCACTGCCAGCTGCTGGTGATATCACCAACTCCAGGGCATGTGCCAGAGCCAGCTCACTGCCTGCCAGAGCAGCCAATCCTGTGCTTTTCACCAAGGCGGCGTTCAGCAGCATATACAAGGCGATAATGATGACGACACCCTTGATGCTCGAGCGTACCAAGGGCCCGGCACCACCCTTGATTTCGCCGCTAAAGTAACACGCATAAAGCCAACCGTCGTAAGTAAAAATGATCGTTGCAATCACCAGGCTCCAGTCGTTGAAGCCCGTTTTCGCAGGCGCCACTTCCATGGCATTGACAACTGGCGCTTGCAAAAAAAACAACAACAGCGCCAAACCGACTACGACCAGTCCTATCGTCGCCGTTGCAAACTCCTGGATAAGACCACTCAATACGATCCCGCGTAGCTGAAAAGCTGCAAAAACTGTCGTTACGATAATGGCCAGCGACGTATGCCACGCCGCTGCTCCAGGAAAGAGAATCGCAACAAACTCCAGTATCACAACCGCCTTGAGGGCAATGTCTGCAACAAAGCTCAGCCAGTCAACCCAGCCAATCACAAACCCGGGATAAGATCCGTATGCTCGCCGAATGAGTGGGTAGGTGCCGCCAGAGCGCGGTGTCATGCCAACCAATTCGGCGCATACAACAGTGCTCAACAAGACGAACAGGCCGCCAACCAACCACAGTGCAAGGTAGAAAAAGGGGTCAGGAACAACCGCGGCGATTTCACCGGGACCGCGCAGGATACCAAGACCAATGACACCACCGACGGTAACAGCAAGCACAAATTTACCGGGTAGTACGCGCTTCAGTCCTTGTTCTGTCATGTTAACCTGTATCCCTTCTGTATTCGTGTTCGTACATCAAGCACCGGTTGGCACACGCGGGGGGCGCTCCACTCTCTGCCCGCGTTACGTGACATGAACGTTGGCCTCTACTTAATCTTATTGCGCGTTCTTTGCGGTCTTCCTCTCTAAATTGATTATTCTTAAGTAAGGTTCATCCATCAATATATTATAAAACGCACTATATAATTCAGTTCCTTTTCGGTTTCCCAGATTTGTTAAGACTATTACACAATGGTTGTTTGTGATATCCCTCAGTATATATGTGCGAAAGCCAATCCAACTCCCGGAATGTTCAACGATCTTGTTGGCGTCAACTTCGCTGATTGACCACCCAAATCCATAGTCGCCAACAGAACCATCGTTTAACACATAGGGTGTGTATGCCTCTTGAATGGTTTCCTTCCTTACCAACTTCTCTGTAGCCAGGGCTTCATTCCACTTGAACAAATCAATTACGTTGGAAAACACGCCGCCATCTCCATAAACATCGTAATCGAAATCAATATAATCGTTGACAACATACCCACCGTCTTTTTTTCTATTATATCCAAGGACGCGATTGGCCATCTCGTCGAACTCCTTCTTACCGAAAGGAAAAATCGAACTCGACATACGAAGCTTATCGAATATGTTTTGCTGAAGGAATTTCTCGAATGAAACACCCGACGCCCGCTCTACAACGGATGCTAACAACAGATATCCCGTGTTGCTGTATTCATATTTCTCACCGGGTTCAAAGTGTTTCTCAGGATGATCCTTTTCCAGGACCTTTATTACATCGTCATTCACATACCATTCATCGTCGGAAAAATGCTTGGTCATGAAATCCATGTAACCTGGTATTCCACTTGTGTGCCAAAGAAGATGTCGAATGGTAATACCTTCATATTTTAATTCTGGTATATATTTTTGGAGATTATCATCATAGTTGAGCTTGCCCTGCTCTTCTAAGATCATGATGCACATGGCGGTAAATTGTTTGGATAAAGACCCTAATCGGAAAACGGATTTTGGCTCCAGCCTATCTTTGGTATCCACATTGGCATAACCGAATCCTTTTTGATATATGACCTTGCCCGCCTCCGCGACAAGAACAGTGCCGCTAAATACTCCTTGTTCATAGTAGAACTCGATAAGGGAATCAATCTTTGCAGCTTTCTGCTCTTGTTCCTGGGTTAATGCAATTTCCGATCTGCCCTCTGAAATGCTGAAGACGCAGGCGAAAAAAATGATCCCAATCACATAGTATTTCGTCATATCCAAGATCTCTTATATTGACCCACCGGCGACCACCGCCGATGGGATTGAAGCAGGTCAATAAAGCCAACCTGCAGTCCTTGATGCTAAGCCAGCTTACTCGTGACAATTTCTCCGGGCATTGCATCGGTTTGCTTGCCGTTATTGATTACCTGTTTCCCATTGACCAGCAGGTGATGGACGCCTTGGCTGTATTGCCCTGGCTCAACGTAGGTCGCTTTGTCTGTAATGTTCTCCGCATCAAATACAACGACATCGGCAACCATTTTTTCTTTCAGCTGCCCCCGATCCCTTAATCCCAAGATGTCTGCCGGCAGCGAAGTCATCTTCCGAACCATCTCTTCGAGGGGCATCATTTTTTTCTCGCGCACGTAGTATCGAATCGCTCTCGGAAATGTCCCAAAGCTGCGAGGATGAGCACCGGCGCCCTTTGACGCTGCAAAAGCCCCGCCGTCAGAGGCAATGGCGCAATCAGGCAGCCCAATGACCCGGTCCGTATTCTCCTGGCTCATGCCAAAACCTATAACAGTCACACCCTTTTTCATCTCCTGATCCGAAATGAACTCATAGGGTTCGACCCCTCGCTCTCTTGCGGCCTCACCGATTCGTTTGCCGAGCAGCGCCTCATCGCCTTCAGGCAATCCCCCGGCAATCATCAGCGAATCCCAACCCCCATTTTGTTCTACCCAGTCCTCGGTAATGGGTCGCATCTTCTTACGCTGCTTCGGGTCTTTCAGGTTCTCCTTGAGCTTTCCGTTCTCCAGGGCCCATGTTGGATAGAAAGCACTGAATCCCGTATTCCATGCCGTATACGGATACCGGTCGCAGTGTACCGTCACACCCTCGTTACGCGCCCCTTCGATCTTCGCAATCGCCTCGTCGAGCATGTGCCAGTTTGGGCCCCCGACGACCTTGAAATGGGTGACCACGAGCCCCAGCCCTGATTCCCGCGAAATGCGAATCGATTCATCCACGGCATCCAACAGGCCTTGGTCTTCACCTCGCATATGCGTCTGATAGACCCCACTGTACTCCCCCGCCGCCTTGGCAACTTCGATGATCTCCTCGGTACTGGCATAAGTGCCGGGCACGTACTCCAGGCCCGATGAAAGCCCCATTGCGCCCTGCTCCATCGCCTGCCGCACGAGTTCTTTCATCAATTCCAACTCATCTTTTGTGGGCTTGCGGGAGCTATTGCCGAGAACCATCTCACGAATGGTCCCAAACCCTACGAGCGATCCCAAGTTCATGGCAATGGGCGTATCTTTGTAGGAGCCGACCCAATGGCTGTAATTGGAAAACTCGCTTATCGATTGCGGTGCTTTCTTCGAATCGCCTTTCTTGAGAGGCCGGGGAAATGAACTACCGCCATCGGGCCCCGTGATATCCAGCGTGACGCCTTGAAAGATCTTGCTCTGCGCTTTGGGATTTTGAATCAGATTCGTGTGCGCATGTGAATCGATGAAACCCGGTGCGACAGCAAGACCTTGCGCATTGATTCTGACCCTCGCTTTGGTATCCTTCAAATTCCCGATTGCGGCTATCTTTCTTCCGGCGATTCCAACATCCGCCGCAAAAGGCGGCTTGCCCGACCCATCAAACACCATCCCGCCTTCAATCACCAGGTCGAGTTCACGTGTTGCTCCGACCACAACAGTTAGGCCGTGCAACAATCGTCCCGGGACGACCAGGGCGCCACACCCGAGGACTGCTGCATACTTCATGAATGCTCGCCGCGAATTTGTGGAATCCATCATCAAGTCCTTGCTTGTTATGTCAAGCTGGTTGTTAGGATGTTATTTGCTGCCTTCAATCCGAGCCATGTGAGTAAAGGTAGCATAACTAAAGGAGATGATTCACCGTTACTTACCGGCGTTATAGAATGCCCGCTGTCGCCATCCTGTGTCGTCCTGCCAAAACCTCCAGCGACAATTCCACTTGCCAGCCCCGCCTGTGCAATGCGTTGCTTTGTAACAGGAGTCGATGTACCTTGAGCGACTCGTGAGCAGGATGATAGATGGGGATCGACGATGACGGCGCAACAACTACAGTATGATTTCCCGGCTCCTTTTTTGGTTTATCTGGGGGATGTTGAGGACATGGATAGCTGTAAGACTGGCAGTGGCATCGCCGATTGGGCCGGTGAACGCGCCCTGGGCCAATATCGTAGCTCTGATCGAACTGCGTCAGTGGGTCTTCGGGACCTCAGCATAGAGCAGGCTGTACTTGAAGGGGCGAAATCTTTACTCGTCGGCATTGCCGGCCTCGGTGGATATCTGGAGAAGAGCTGGCACGATGACCTGCTGCGAGCCGCACGGGCGGGGCTGAACATAGTCAGTGGCGGACACCAAAAGCTGATTGAAATTCCCGGTCTCGCTGAAGCGGCACAACAGGCGAACGTTGAACTGATCGAAATACGCAATCCACTGCTGAGCTTTCCCATCGGAACCGGTCTTCGGCGTCCGGGAAAGCGTTTGCTCACAGTTGGTACGGATTGCGCCCTGGGTAAGAAATACACGGCGCTGAGCATTGCCGCACAGTTGCGAGGCCGGGGCGTGGAGGCGGACTTCCGCGCCAGCGGACAGACCGGCATTATGATTGCGGGGGGCGGTATCGCCATCGATTCAATCGTCAGCGACTTCGTCGCCGGCGCCGCAGAGGCGCTGAGTCCGGATGCCGACCCCGATCACTGGGACATCATTGAAGGGCAGGGGTCACTGATTCATCCTGGTTTTGCCGCGGTAACTCTTGGCCTGCTGCACGGTTCACAGCCCGATGAGATAGTGCTTTGCCACGACCCGCGAAGGCTGGTTAACCTGGATAGTCCGCAGGTGAAGATTCCGCCCTTGATGGAGGTTGTTCAGCTCTACCTCAGTATGGGCCGCCTCACGAACCCGCAGATACGCTGCGCGGGCATCAGCCTCAATACCCGTGGCATGGCGGACAAGGAGCGCGCTATGGCGCTGGCCCGGGAACGGGATGAAACGGGGCTCATTGTTTTCGATCCGGTGGCCGATGGTATCAAGGAGTATATTGATTACCTGGTGGCGACATGTTGAAGCTTGAATTGAGCGTCAAGCGCTGGACCATGGTGGAGCCCTTCATCATTTCCAGTGGCAGCTCTGACTACATCGATAGTGTATGGGTCACCGTGCTGGATGAACATGGTCATGTTGGCAGGGCGGAAACCTGCGGGGTGGATTACCACGGCGAAACCGCGGAGTCGATTTGTCAGCAAATCGAGGCTGTCCGTAACAGCGTAGAGGCCGGGATTGAGCTTTCAGAACTGCAACAATTATTGCCAGCGGGTGGGGCACGCAATGGTCTGGATTGTGCCCTGTGGGATTTACACTGCAGCGCCAGTGGACGTTCGATTTGGGAAAAAACGGGCGTGCGGCCCGCAAGCTCAACTGGCACGGCCTACACCATCGGTGTCGTTGACGTAGAGCATGCCCGGGAACTGGCCACCAAATTCCGGCACAACAAGACACTCAAGATAAAGGTCGACGAGAGCGGATCACTGGCCACCATGCAGGCGGTTCGTGCGGCGCGCCCGGACGCCCGCATCATCATTGATGCCAACCAGGCCTGGACCTGGGAGATGTTCCAGAGGCTGGAGCCAGATTTGCTTGAACTGGATGTAGCGCTGGTGGAACAACCCTTCGCGGTGGGTGAGGATGACTGCTTGCTGGGCTACCAGGGCGGCTTGAAGATTGCCGCCGACGAGTCGGTGCAAACGACAGCTGATTTGGCCGCGATGACGGGCCGATATGATGTGATTAACATCAAGTTGGATAAGACTGGTGGTATGACTGAGGCGCTGTGCCTGGCCAGTCGTTCGCGGTCCCTCGGCTTCGGCTTGATGATAGGGAATAATTGCGGCAGTTCCCTGGCCATGGCCCCGGGCTATGTCATTGCGCAACTATGTGATTTTGTCGATCTCGATGGACCTTTGCTGCAGACAGAAGATATAGAGCCATGCCTGGTCTATAGTGAGGGAAATGTCAGCTCTGCTGCCGGGGGCGGAGTGTGGGCCGGGGTATAGCCGCCCGCCTATATTTCAAAATCTACAAATTGCAAATTTTGCCGGCTATAGGAGGGTTAGACCATGTACGATGATCTTAAAGACAAACGAGTGCTTGTCACCGGTGGCGCCAGCGGAATCGGCTATGCAACCGCTCGGCGTTTTATCAATGAAGGCTGCAGGGTGGTTATTCTGGACAATGATCCATCGGCCCTGGATGTGGCGCGATCTGAATTACCATTGCTCAAAGGTAGGGTATGTGCAGATGTGAGTCATCCGGATGACGTGGATGCGGCATTCAAACAGGTAGACGAAATCATGGGCGGTATTGACATCTTGATATCGAATGCCGGTATCAGTGTACGTAAGCCATTTACCGAAATTGACTATGCTCAGTGGTCAAAAATTATGCATGTCAATTTAGATGGAATGTTCTTTTGTGCCAAGGCAGCCATTGAACGCATGGAACCGCAGCAATCCGGGGTGATATTATTCACTGCATCAACAAGCGGGCTTGCAGCAAATCCTAATTATGCAGATTATAGTGCATCAAAGGCCGCTGTCATAAACCTGTCCAGAACCATTGCATGGGAGTGTGCGCCCTGGCTCAGAATCAATTCGGTCTGTCCGGGTTATGTAATGACACCCATGCAAAAAGCCGAGTACACTGATGAAATGCTTGATGAGGTCAACTCCACTATCCCGATGGGACGTCATGGGGACCCTGATGAACTGGCTGCTGTCTTTGCCTTTCTGGCTTCTTCTGAAGCATCCTATATTACGGGTGCAACAATTACAGCAGATGGCGGAGGGCAAGCCTAAAGTAAACATCAACCGCGACAGTTTTGCATTGATGTTGTCGTGTATTAAATAGATTGAGACTTTACAAACAGGAGAAAAAACATGTTGCATTTCGGCTATGGATCAAATCTAAGTATCAAATCTGTCCACGAAGACCTGAACCCGAATGCCAAGTATGTCATGAAGGGGTTTCTGCCCAACTTTGAAGTATCGTGGCCAATGTGGTCAGAAGAAGAACAGTCGGGCTATAGCGGCATCATGGAAGCACCCGGTGAACTGGTTCACGGTGCGCTTTACGAAATGACCGAACAGGACCTCATCGCGATGGATAACCTGGAGGATTGTTACAAAGATACCTATAAAAGAGAGACTTTTTTAGTGTTGGGTGAAGACGGTAAATGGCATGAGGCCGATTTATACCGGGTGATTGATCCCCAAGGCCCCTTTCCGCCCGCCCGCAGCTATGTAGAAATCATGCTCGAAGGTGCACGGGATCTTGAAATGGACCCTGAATACATTAAAAAAGTAGAGGGATTTCTCAGTCAATCCAAATAAGTACCGGTATGCGTGATACTGGCTTTGCGGCATCAACTGCAGGCAAAGCCAGTATCATGGGTTATCTGCAACCAACATTTAATGATAAGGCCCGTCAGCCCGAAGTAATAGAATGTTATCTCTACTCTCCCTGGCAGTGTTCTGGCAATATAGTGTTTGATGTTCTTGCGTTCAGGCTGATAACGCCTTGCGCAAAAATTTGCCAGTAGATAAGGGTATAGAGCATGTACGATGATCTTAAAGAAAAACGTGTACTCGTAACCGGTGGTGCCAGTGGAATCGGCTATGCAACTGCGCTGCGTTTTGTAAACGAGGGCTGCAGGGTGGTGATCCTGGACAACGCCCCATCGGCGCTGGACGTGGCCTGCTCTGAACTGCCATTGCTTGCGGGCGGCGTATGTGCAGATGTTAGTAATCCGGATGATGTGCGTACAGCGTTCAGGCAGGTGGACGAAATCATGGGTGGTATTGACATCCTTGTATCAAATGCCGGCATCAGTTTTCGCAAACCCTTTGTGGAAACTGAATATGAGCAGTGGTCGAAGGTGCTGCGGGTCAACCTGGATGGAATGTTCTTGTGCGCCAGGGCGGCTATTGAGCGAATGCAACCACAGCAGTCAGGGGTGATTTTATTTACCGCCTCAACCAACGGATATGAGGGGTATCCGTTATATGCAGATTACAATGCGTCAAAAGCCGCCGTGATCAACCTGACCAAAACCATCGCGATGGAATGTGCACCCTGGCTTAGAATCAATTCCGTTAATCCCGGATATACACTGACACCCATGCAAAAAGCAGAGTACACCCCCGAAATGATGGATGCGGTCAACGCCCAGATTCCCATGGGCCGCCACGCAGACCCTTCGGAAATTGCTGCCCTGTTTGCGTTTTTGGCATCTTCCGAGGCCCAGTATATTACCGGCACTGCCATTACCTGCGATGGCGGAGAGTCTTTGGGAAAATACGGTCCGTTGGAAGAATGAATATCGGCGAACAATATCCAGCAAGACAAGGCGCCCGGTTCAGGGCGTCCCCACAGTATCAGGAGTAGAACATGTATCATTTCGGATATGGATCCAATCTAAGCATCGAATTTATCCAGGAAGAGCTGATCCCCAACGCAAAGTTCGTGATGAAGGGGTATTTACCCAACTTCGAAGTGCAGTTTCCATTCTGGTCTCCGGAAAAGCAGGCGGGTTATAGCGGCATTATGGAGGCTCCGGGAGAAATCGTTCACGGCGCACTTTATGAAGTGACGGAGCAGGAGCTTATAAAGCTCGACAACATGGAGCGTGTTTACAAGGACCGGTATAAAAGGATGACCTACCTGGTACTTGGTCAGGACGGCGAATTTCACGCGGCTGAGCTGTACCGGGTAATTGAACCCAAAGGGCCCTTCCCGCCGGAGCGCGGTTACGTGGACATCATGCTCAAGGGCGCGCGGGAGCTGAAACTGGACCCTGAATATATCAGGAAAATTGAAGGATTTTACGACCAGGTACAGCAGTAATCGGGCCTGCGACTAGATTGATGCGTTTTTCGCAATTTCAGCAGAAAGTTCAGTCAATTCTCGAGGCTGAATTGCCGCTGGGCGGCTCCATTATCAAGCAAGGTTGCGATCTTGCCAGGGACATCGAGATCGGTCGCACTGCGTTCATGGACAAAATGGGCGTGACCTCTGAACTGGAGTATAAACGCCAGTGCATCAAGAGTGGTCACATCATGTATCACGCCCATATTGGAATGAATACCTGGGAGGATACAGCTGATGCCCTGGCTCACATCTACCGAGTTGCCGAAGAATCCGGTTTTGTTATCGACAGGGCCGGTCTGTGCCTGGACCGGCGCATGGCGTTGCCCA
>PVMK01136911.1_pt1 | contig 10956 bp, 9 predicted proteins | sample 1853481 | NCBI WGS metagenome assembly PVMK01 (sample SAMN08533507, study PRJNA380276) | Marine sediment metagenome, whole genome shotgun sequencing project. | reverse complement strand
GTTCGTGTTGTGTTGCTCGACGCTTCCACGACCTCGGCTGTAGACGCCACGGCGGCGAGTGCGTTCGTTGCCGCGCGCGATGAATTCGCCGCGGACGGAATTGTGTTGTGGGTCGCCAATGCACACGAAAAAAGTTGGCAGCGAATCGTTTCTGCATTGTCGAATGTCGGCGCGCCAATTCCACCGCAGTTCGATTCTCTGGCCGAGGCCGTGGACCGGTTCGAGCGGCTTGGGACCGGCGCATTCGAGACAGAGGATTCCTGATTGCGTTCACCGCGACGTTGACCCCTTTCCTGCCGGCCCCCCCCTGTGCGGCCCTCCCCACCTGTCTGCATTGGTCGTCGTAAAATCGCTTGGGGTCCTATAAGGTCGGGCCGCTCTTTCCGATATGTCGCCGCGGCTTCGGTGCGGCAGCTCCTATCCCATGGAAGAAACAATGAAACTCCTCCTGCTCCCCGGAGACGGCATCGGCCCGGAAATTACCGAGGCGGCCCGTGTGGTCCTCGAGACCGCCCGCCTGCGGTTCGGCTTCCCCCTGGAATTGCAGCTTGACGAGATCGGCTTTGCCGCCCTCGAACGCCACGGGACCACCCTCCGTGATGCGACTATCGAGCTCGCCGAGGCGGCCGACGGCGTGATCCTGGGTCCGGTTTCTCACAATTCCTATCCGCCGCTCGCGGAGGGGGGACACAACCCCTCCGGCGTTCTCAGGAAACGCCTGGACCTTTACGCCAACATCCGCCCCGCCAGATCGCGCCCGGGAATCGCCACGCCGACCGGAAGGCCGATGGACCTCGTCATCGTGCGCGAGAACACCGAAGGCTTCTACGCGGACCGGACCATGGTCACGGGCACGGGCGAATTCATGCCCACCGAAGATCTCGCGCTGGCGATACGAAAAGTCACGGCGCGGGGTTCGCAGCGGATCGCCGAGCAGGCCTTCGCCCTGGCGGCGCGGCGGCGGCGAAAGGTCACCGCCGTGCATAAGGCAAACGTTCTGCGTGTCTCCGACGGACTGTTTCTCGATCGGGTGCGCGCCGTCGCCGGCGCCAACCCCGCGACCGAGTACGAAGAAGAACTGGTGGATGCGATGGCGGCCCACCTGATTCGCGCGCCGGAGCGTTTCGACGTCATTGTGACGACCAACATGTTCGGCGACATCCTCTCCGACGAGGCATCGGAGCTGGCGGGCGGCTTGGGCCTGGCGGCCTCCCTCAACGCGGGCGCGGAGCACGCCATGGCCCAGGCCCAGCACGGCTCCGCTCCGGACATCGCCGGCCAGGGCGTCGCCAATCCGGTTTCTCTGATCCTCTCCGTCGCCATGCTCTTGGACTGGCTGGCCGCGCGCGGCGGCGATGACCGCCTGGCCGGCGCGGCCCGGATCATCGAGCGGGCCGTGAACACCTGTCTGGAAGACGGCGCGGCGCGCACGCCGGATTTGGGCGGCAGCGGCACGACCGACAGCTTCGCGGCGGAAACCGCGCGCCTGGTCGCCGACCTGCCGTCCTGAGCCCGTTCCTCGGGAGGCGATGGGGCGCCAGCCGGATACTCAATTTTGGATGGGTGCAGAAATTTCCTGGCTTTCCAGAAATCTAGCCGCTGTCCTTCGCCGACGTCCTTTGATTTTTCTTCAACCATCTCATAGCCGAGGCCCTCGTAGAATCTCTTTGAAGGTAGTGACACGCTTAGCTCGGATTCCCTCACCCCTCTGTGCCGCGCCTCTTCCTCCAATTCTCGCATAAGGGCCTTGCCACGTCCGCCATGCTGGAATTTCGGATGAACGAAAACCGCGAGGATTTTACTATCGACGATGCTTCCCGTGGCGACCAGTTGGCCATTCTCCTCCAACACCAATATGGTTCCTGTTCGGCTGCGCTCGATGTTCCTGTGTTCTGCATGAAACTCTTTGAAAAACTGCACCGAGCGAGGCGGATACACCCGCGAATAACTGGCATCGATAGTATCGAAAATTAGCCGCCGGAGCCGGCCAACATCAGTTTCACGGAACTTGCGTAGGTTAGCATCTTTGCGTCCACACATTTGAATACCCTAACAGCCGGCCGCATCTCGCATTCAGCAATTCAATCACAGAACCGAGGCGCAACTGTGCGTTTCGCCACGAGTCAGTCTTATTGGCGGCCCTAGGGGCGCCGGGGGACTTTCACCATCGCCTCGCCCTCCAGGACCCCGGTGGTTCCGACATTGCAGTTGCATTGGAGTCTGGCCCTCTGCCCGCGTTCGCTTAGATCGACGATCTCGACCGTGGCGTCGATCGTATCGCCAATCTTCACGGGCGCGAGAAACTTCAAGGTCTGCGAAATGTAGATGGCGCCGGGACCCGGCAATCTCGTGCCGATCACGGCCGAGATAAGGCTGGCGGTATAGAGGCCATGCGCGATCCGGCCCTTGAACGGGGTTTTCGCCGCAAAATGCTCCGAGAGGTGAATCGGGTTCCGATCTCCGGTGATTTCGGCAAATCCCACGACATCCGACGATTTGACGGTCTTGGAGTAGGACTCGACCATTCCCACGCTCAAGTCCTCGAAATACAGGATCTGGAAGGGCAGCAGGGTCACGGTCGCCTCTCGTGGCAGCAGGAAAAAAACGGCCTCGAATGGGACGCGGTCGTGCGTGCCCCCTCGTGGATCCGAGGGCGCAACTGGCGCGGCACGGCAACCCCGGCGCCTTCGAGGCGGTCAAGCAGATCGCGGCACGCCGTTCGGTCGCCCGCGAGCGCCGGTCTTAATCGTCGCCTTCGAATTTGAAGGAAACTTTCACCTTCGCGCGGTAGGTCTCGATGCGCCCGTCGTTGATTTGCATGTCGAGACTCACGACCTCGGCAATCCTCAGGTCCCGCAGGCTTTCGCTCGCTCTGTTGATAGCGGCAGCCGCGGCTTTCTCCCAAGAATCGGTGCTGGTGCCCACGAGCTCGATGACTTTGTAGACGCTCTCCGCCATTTCCCCGTCCTCCCGTTTCGAATGCCGCAACGCGCGGCCTCATGGTTGATACAGCTAAGCGCGAGGCCTTGATGTAACCACGTGCCGCACCGCGCGATCAAGGGTTCCCGGACAGTACCCCAGGGCACCGCGTAACCCGCGGGCCACAGCCGATCGCGCCCGCCATCCTCAACAGCGTCGCGGCCGTGATAGTTCGCGTGACTGCCGATCGCCGGTTTGCCGAACGCCGGTTTGCCGATCGGCCACGGCTAAGTCAGCGGGTGGTTGGCACGAAAATCGGCCGCCGAAAGCCAGACGTCGGCTTTGAGGCCCTCCGGATTTCTTTGCAGATCGATCCGAGTTTGCCTGGTCGCCTCGGTGGTGTCGATATTCCCGTCACCCGCCTCAATCCCAACCATTGTGTTGCGCGCGACCTCATCCGGCGAGGCCTTGTCACGGGCGACAAAGCCGGCCATTTCGGTATCGATGAACCCGGCATAAATACCAAAAACCTCCACGCCTTTGTCCCGCAAATCGAACTGCAAGGACGCGGTCAATGACATCGCGGCCGCTTTGGTCGCGGCATAAGTGCCAAAGGGTGGCCAATGTGTCAGACAGGCGACCGAAAGCATGTTTGCAATGGCGCCGCCGCCGTTGGCCTCGATGATCGGCGCGAAGGCGCGGCACATGCGGGCAAGGCCATAGACGTTCACCGCCATCTCGTGCTCGAATCCGGAGAGGCTCTCGGCTTCCATCAAACTGCGACCGTCCAAAACGCCGGCGTTGTTCAACAGCAGCGTGACGTCTCGCGCCGCCGCCGCCGCTGCGTCGACCTGAACCTGCTCCGTCACATCCAGACCCAACGGTACGACCAAACCTTCATGCTTCCTTACCAAGGGGTCGAGCGTATCGATGTTGCGGGCCGTGGCATAAATCTTCGCTGCGCCGAATTCGACCAGGGCCTCGACGAAACGCAACCCCAGCCCACGATTGGCGCCGGTGACCAATGCGATCGCATTTTTTATTTTCATCCGATACCCCCCGAAAGGCAGGCCTGACATTCGATCAGCATAGTCTATTTTTCGTTGCCGCGCGACCCGGCTCACGCCGGTAGGGCGATGCCGCCGCGCGGAGCGCCGGCTTCGGTCGCGCCCCAGAGCACCGCGTGACCCTCGGGCAGCGGCCGGCTGTTGGGCATGGACAGCCAGATGCGCAGCAGCAGCCGGTCCCGTCCGCCCGCGCCATCCTTGAACGCGTCGCGAGCGTGGTAGATCACGTGGTTGTTGATCAGTTGCAAGTCGCCAGGCTCGAAGTCGGCGCGCAGGCAGAGTTCCTCGGCGATCTCGTGCAGCAAGTCGAGCGCCGCGACCTGTTGCACCGTGAGCGGCGGCACCCCGGGCACGCTCGGCGCCTCTTCGACGAAGGTGCGCGAGTACTGGGTGGTAAAGTGGCCGCGCTCGACGGCGAACACCGGCAAGCGGTAGGACTGGATCTCGCCGCCCTTCTCCTCGCCGATACGGCAGCGATAATAGTCGCCGTAGAGCACCTCGAGCAGATCCGGACGCCGCGCCAGGATCTCGTTATGGATCGCGACCGCGCTCGCCACCTTGCTGGTCCCGCCGGATTTGGAGGCCCGGGCGCAGAGCAGGGCGGCGGCGTCGCAACGGTCGGTATGAAACCGCAAGGGCCCGTTGGAGCGCGATTTGGCGCGTGAAGACAGGGGCGCGCCACTTTCCTCGGCCGGCTTGAAGGCCTCGCGCACGGTGCCGAAGGCGCGCACCTCGTCGCGCACCTCGCCGATCAGCTCGCCGTCCGCGCTCTGGTAGCGCGCGGTTCCCAAGTGGGCGCCGAGGCCCCAGAAGATGCGGCGCAGATCGGCGTCGTCGTAGCCTTCGACCGGCAGCCCGCGCAGGCGCAGGAAGCCGCGGCCTTCTTCGAGCTCTCGCACCGCCTCGGCCAGGGTGGCGGCGAGGCCGGGCAGCGGGAAGTCGTCGCGACCGAAATCCGGCCAGTCGAGCCCGCGCGCCTTGACCGCGGCGAGCGCCGCCGCGATCTCCGCCGCCGCACCCGCGGGCAGGTGCCACAGCCAGTCGGATTCGTGCAAATCCGCCGCGCGCCAGGCGCAGGCGCCTTGGATCGGCACCCGTGCCAGACCGGTATCCGGAGCCAACATGGCAGCCCTGCCTTTTCCCGTCCAACCGCCGCCCCCGAGGTTAGGGGAGGTCATGGCCGTGTTCAGGCCGGCAGCCGCGCGCCGTTGACGAGGCCCGAGCCCTTCGCTACCAACTTCCAGAGGGGCAGGATAATGCCCGCAATCGCCATAGGGAGGCCCTCGGTGGAGCCAAGCGATTTCAGGAACGCACTCGGTTGTTTCGCGACCGGTGTCACTATCGTTACCGCGGTCGGGCCGCGCGGAGAGCTGATCGGGATCACGATTAACTCGTTCAACTCGGTTTCGCTCGACCCGCCGCTGATCCTGTTCAGCCTCAACCGCCGCGCCTACAGCATGCGCGCCTTCCTCTCGACTCAGGTCTTCGCGGTCAACATCCTGCGCGCCGGCCAAGAGGCGATCTCGGAGCGCTTCGCGCGCTCGCTGGAGGAAAAATGGTCGGGCGTCGAGCACGAGGTCTGGGACAGCGGCTGCCCGATCTTAACCGGCGCGCTCGCCAGCTTCGAATGCAAGATCCGCCACACCTACCACGGCGGCGACCATGTGATTTTCGTCGGCGAAGTCACCCGCCTGCACCACGACCCGGACGGCCAGCCGCTGCTGTACCACCGCGGCAAATATTGCACCGTGACCGAGGACGTCTAGCTCCCGGCCTCGAAGGAACATTCGTGGTCGTTGGACTCGGCGCCCTTCCCCACATAGAATTCGTTTTTTCCCCGCGCATCTTGGAGGAAACGGCCACATGGCCAAAGAGCGCGTCCAGCGTCGGCTCGCCGCAATCCTCGCGGCCGACGTTGTTGGCTATTCACGAATGATGGACGTGGACGAGGCCGGCACCCTGGCACGGTTCAAGTCCCTCCGCTTGGAGCTTTTCGACCCCAAAACCGAGCAATTCGGCGGGCGGATCTTCAAGAATACCGGTGACGGTGCCCTTGCCGAATTCGGCAGTGCCGTCGATGCGGTCCAATGCGCGATCGAGATTCAACGCGGGCTCGCGCAGCGCAATTCCAAGGAGCCGGAGGACCGGCGGATCGTATTGCGCATCGGAATCAACCTTGGCGACGTGATAGTCGAGGGGGACGATATTTTCGGCGGTGGTGTAAACGCGGCGGCCCGATTGGAGGGGCTGTGTGAGCCAGGCATGGTATATGTCTCGGGTAGTGTTTACGACCAGGTCGCGGGCAAGCTCGATGCGGCTTTCGATGACTTGGGCGAACGGAAAGTCAAAAACATCTCCAGCCGATCCGAGTCTACCGGGCGCGGGACGAGATCGGCGAAGCGGCACCACTCGGCAACGTGGGCGCCGTGGCGGCGCTGCCGGACAAACCTTCGATCGCCGTGCTCCCCTTCAACAATCTGTCCGGCGATCCGGATCAGGAGTACTTCGCCGACGGCATGACCGAAGATATCATCGCCGGGCTGTCCCGTTTCCGTTCGCTGTTCGTGATCTCCCGCAACTCGACCTTCGCCTACAAGGGCAAATCGCCCGATATCCGAGATGTCGCCCGCGATCTGGGGGTCCGCTACGTTCTGGAGGGAAGCGTGCGGCGCGGCGGCGCGCGACTGCGGATAACCGGGCAGTTGATCGACGGGGGGACGGGCAATCATATCTGGGCCGAGCGCTACGACCGCGAACTGGACGATATCTTCCCGGTCCATGATGAAGTTACTGAGGCGATCGTCGCGGCGATCGCGCCGGAGATCAGCGACGTGGAGCGCGAACGCGCGCAGCGAAACGCCCCGGACAATCTCGACGCCTGGGGTCTCTATCAGCGCGGTCTTGCAGGCTATTACTCTTCGACCGAAATGGGACTTGCTTCGGCAATCGAACAGTTTGACAAGGTGAATGAGATTGACCCAACCTTCGCACCAGCCTTCGCCTTGGCCTCCGGTGCGCGCTGGCGCTATGCCATTCACTTTGAGCCGAATGATCGTGTAGAGGTCCTGAACCGGGCGCTGAGAGAAAGCGAACACGGCCATAACGCTGGACCCGCGGACGACCGGTCTCTGGACCACGCCGGAGAAGTGCTAAGCATGCTCGGCCAGCATGACGAGGCCATATCAAAGGTCGAAGAGGCGATCGCACTCAATCCCACCGACGCCATAGTCGCGCTATTTTCTCGGCTCGGTTCTGCGCCGAGCGGACGGCCGAGGAAGCCATCCCCCATTTCGACCACGCGATGCGTCTCAGTCCACGCGACATTTGGATCACCGGGATGCTGACCGATCGGGCCTTCGTGCTGTTCGACCTCGGCCACTATGCAGAGGCATTGGAATGGGCGCGGCGCGCGCGCCTCAGCCCGAACCCGCGAACCATGACGTTCGCTATTTTCGCCGCCGTGCTGTCGAAGCTCGGGCGAGAAGAAGAAGCTCGCGCAGCCGTCAAGGATCTTCTGAAACACGCACCTAAACTAACGTACACGAAATATCGAGAGAACCTGTTCGGACGCCGCGGTCATGGCGCGTCTCGCCGACGCCCTGCGCGAGGCGGGTTGCCCGAGTAATGGCTGAAAATAACGGGCGCAACCGGCCCTCGCGTCGAGCGGCCGTATCAGTCCAATGCGAACACTGACTTGCGGCGGCAAATCGCCCGGCTATTGCCCGGCGCGCGTTCACGATTTTGTGGCGGGCCTTGGGCCGGGCGCGAATTTTGCCATGATGGCGGCGAATCGGCGGGCGCGGGTCGCCCGAGCGTTGCCATTCGGCCGCATCCCTGTGCCCGAAGGCCGCTCGGACCCGGCTTCCTCCGCCGGGCCGTAGAATGCTTGGTGTGGGCCCGGCGCCCCGCCGTCCGGATCCGCACGGGATGGAGCAGCGCATGTCCGACCGCGCCGGAAACCTCGACGACGTCGACCAGATTATCGAGCAGGTCCGGGCCCTGGCCCGCTTCCCCTCGGAAAACCCGAACCCGGTCCTGCGCGTGACCGGCACCGGCCGCGTGCTTTACGCCAACGATGCGGCGAAGGCGATCGGCGGCCTCCTGGTCGGCCGTGGCCATGACCATCTGACCAAGCAACTCGCCACTGTCGCCGGAACCGCCGCCAAGACCCGCAAGCGCCAGACCGCCGAGTTCGAGGCGGGCGCGCGCGCCTTTGCCTTCGTGCTCGCGCCGGTGGCCGGCGAGGCCTACATCAACCTCTACGGCCGCGACATCACCGAGGAACGCGAGGCCGCGCGGCAAGTCGAGGACCTGGCCAAGTTCCCGTCCGAGAACACCGCGCCGATCTTCCGCGTCGACAAGGAAGGCGCGCTGATCTACGCCAACGAGGCGACGCTCCGGGTCAAGGGGCTGGTAATCGGGCGCCGCAAGGACCGGGTCTACAAGGAACTGGCCCGCACGGCGGAAAAAGTATTCCGCAACAAGAACCGCAAGATCGTCGAGTTTCCCTCCGAGGGCCGCATCTTCGCGCTGACCGTCACGCCGGTTTCCGGCCGGCGTTATCTCAACGTCTACGGCCGCGACGTCACCACCGAGAAGCAGGCCAAGCAGGAACTGATCGACGCCAACGAGCATCTCGAGGAACGGGTCAAGGAGCGCACGGCCTCGGTTCACCTGCTCCAAAACGTGCTCATCGCCGCCAACGAATCGGAGACCGTGGCCGAGGCCCTGCGGCGCTGCCTGGCCGAGGTCTGCGCCTACACCGGCTGGCCGGTCGGCCACGCTTTCCTGCTGGCCGAGGACGGCAGCGGCGACATGGTTTCGAGTGACATCTGGCATCTCGACAACCCGCGCCGCTTCAAGGACTTGCGCCGGGCCACGGAGGGCAGCCGCTTCAAGTCGGGCGACGGCCTGCCCGGCCGCGTGCTGAAATCCGGCGCGCCGGCCTGGATCGAGGACGTACACAAGGACAAGAACTTTCCTCGCGCCAAGCTCGTCACGGATTTGGGCGTCAAGGGCGCCATGGCTTATCCGGTCAAGATCGGAAACGAGGTCATCGCGGTCCTGGAATTTTTCTCCCGGGCCGCCGACCGGCCGAGCGATGAAACCGTCGAAGTCCTGGGCCACATCGGCACTCAGGTCGGCAGCGTGGCCGAGCGCAAGCGCGCCGAAGCCGCGCTTCGCGAGAGCGAAGCGCGCGCGGCCCGGGCGCACAGCACCCTCGACGATGCGATCGAGAGCATCAACGAGGGTTTCGCGCTGTTCGATTCCGAAGACCGCCTCCTGCTGTGCAACAACCGTTACCGCGACCTGCTCTATCCGGGCATGCAACAGACCGTGACGCCGGGCCGGACCTTCGAGGAGATCTTGCGCCACGCCATCGACATGGGGCTGATCCACGACGCGGCCGAGGACGTCGAAGGCTGGATCGCGGCGCGCCTGGAGCGCCACCGCAACCCGGGCGGGTCGCACACCCAGCAACGCTCTTCGGGCTTCTGGGTCCAGATTAACGAGCTCAAGACCAGCGACGGCGGGATCGTGGCGACCTATGCGGACGTGACCGAACTCAAGATGCGTGAAGTCGAGCTAGCCGAAGCCCACGACAAGGCCCTGGACGCGAGCCGGGCCAAATCCGATTTCCTAGCCAACATGAGCCACGAATTGAGGACCCCGCTCAACGCCACCATCGGTTACTCCGAGCTGATGCTCGAGGAGGCCGAGGACATGGGTCACGATATGTACATCCCGGACCTCAAGAAGATCCAAACGGCCGGCAAGCACCTGCTGTCGCTGATCAACGACGTGCTCGATCTGTCCAAGATCGAGGCCGGCAAAATCGAACTCTACTTCGAGGACTTCGAGGTCCGGCAGCTGGTCGACGAGATCGCGAGCACGATCGCGCCACTGACCGAGAAGAATAAAAACACCATGGTGGTGCGTTGCGGCGAGAGCGTCGGCGTCATGCACAGCGACATGACCCGGATCCGCCAGATCCTGTTCAATCTGCTGAGCAACGCCTCGAAGTTCACCGAAGCCGGCGAGATCACCTTGGAGGCGTCGCGCAGCGCCGCCAACGGCCGCGACGACATCGTGTTCCGGGTGGTCGACGCGGGCATCGGAATGAGCCCGGAGCAGGTCGAGAAGGTGTTCGACGCCTTCACCCAGGCCGATTCCTCGACCACGAGAAACTACGGTGGCACGGGGTTGGGGCTGGCGATCACCAAGACCTTCTGCGAGATGCTGCACGGCGAGATCACCTGTACCAGCGAGCCGGGCAAAGGCTCCACCTTCACCGTGCGGCTGCCGGCGGACGCCGCCGCCGCGGTGCCCGAAGCTGGGCCCGAAGCTGGGCCCGAAGCTGGGGAGGTCTCGACCGAAATCATCGGGGCCGCCGGCGCCCCCACCGTGCTGGTCATCGACGACGATTCGGACGTGCGCGATTTGTTGAGCCGGCACCTGGACAAGAGCGGCTACCGCGTGGCCACCGCGGCCGGCGGCGATGACGGACTCAAGCGCGCGCGCGAACTCCGCCCCGACGCCATCACCCTCGATGTCTTGATGCCGGGCACGGACGGCTGGGCGGTGCTGTCGGCACTCAAGGACGATGCCGAGCTTTCGACTATTCCGGTGATCATGGTCTCCATGCTCGACGATCGCAGCTTGGGATACTCGCTGGGCGCTGCCGACTATCTGAACAAGCCGATCGAACAAGGGCGTCTGCTTTCGGTGTTGCGCAAACACTGTCCGGCACGGGGATCGGGGCATGTGCTCCTGGTCGAGGACGATCCCGCGACCCGCGAAATGATCCGCCGTATGCTGGACAAGGAGGGCTGGCGCAGCGCCGAAGCCGAGAACGGCCTGGTCGGGCTCGAACGCCTGGCCGAGGAGATACCGGCCGCGATTCTGCTGGACTTGATGATGCCGGAGATGGACGGCTTCGAGTTCCTGGCGCGGTTGCGCAAGAACAAGG
>PVMK01123567.1_pt1 | contig 10957 bp, 10 predicted proteins | sample 1853481 | NCBI WGS metagenome assembly PVMK01 (sample SAMN08533507, study PRJNA380276) | Marine sediment metagenome, whole genome shotgun sequencing project. | reverse complement strand
ATCGGCGGCGAGATCGGGGGGATGGAGGTCGGGATGAAGCACCCCGGCCAGGTAGTGGTAAGCTTCCTGAATCTCTTTCTTTGAGGCATCGCCCTTGACCCCGAGCAGCGTGTGGGGGTCGCTGCCGCGGCGGCGGCGCAGCTCCTGCACGTGGAAGAGAGTCTCGGCGGCCTCTTCTTCCCCACTGTCCCCACTGTCCACGGTGTCCCCGTCGGTTTTGTCTGTTTCGTCAGTCTCGGCCTCGGGAAAGACGACCTCCCCCCACGCCTGCCCCGCGGCGGGGACGGCGGCTTCATCGGGGAGACCCTCGGCCGGCGCCGGCGACCCTTCCTCCGGCGGAGGCGCAGCGGCGGCGATCGGGGGCTCAATTTCCCCGGGAGGATCGTCGTCGAATATGACCTCCTCTTCGAAGTCATCACCATCGGCATCTTCCCTCGTCTCCCCGGGGAGGCCAGCCGCTTTCTCCCCTTCTCCCCGGCGCGGTCCCGCTTTCTTTTTCCTTGCCGCCGCTCCGAGATAGAGAGAGAGGGGAATCCTCATGAGAACGACTCCCGCTGGAGGCTCGTCCTCCTCATCGAAAACAAAGTCTCCCTTTCTCCAACTCCGCATCCTCTCGATTATCGAAACCACCTGGACGGTGACACCCTGAAAGAGGTCGAGGGAGGTGATTCTGCCCTCCACGAGGAGGACCGCGCCGAGCCGGGATCCCTGTCCCCGGCTTCGCGCCAGCACCTCGTCCACTTCCTCCCGGGAGAGCTTGCCCTGGGTGACGAAAATTTCGCCCAGGCGATCCTGCGGCTCCGTGGAAGAGGCATATATGATCATGCCCTCTCTCATGTAGAGCTTTCTTTCGACACCGTCGCGGGTTACCGTGAGGCAGCCGCCACGGTTTTCATCCGCTATCCCCTGAAGAAGACGAAGGACGGAAACCTTGTCGAGTTTCCCCTTCCTTGGAAAGGTTTCCCTGCTCATTGTTCCTCTTCCAGAACCTTCATGACCGCCGTTTCGTCACAGTTTGGAAACTTCGTGCACTTCATGCAGTCTCTCCACACCTTGTGGGGGAGCCGATCCTTGCTCACGACGTCGAAACCCATGTGCCGGAAGAACTCCTCCTGGTAAGTGAGGCGAAGACGCGGAGGAGGCGCAGGCCGGCCGCCTCTTCGAGGCATTTTTCGACCAGCGCCCGCCCGACCCCGAGGTCACGGCAGCAGGAATCAACGGCGAGAGAGCGAATTTCCCCCAGGTCCTCCCATATTACGTGCAGGGCGCAGGTTCCCACCACCGCCCCATCCTTTTCGACGACCCAGAAGTCCCGTATGTGCTCGAAGATTTCGGAAAGGGCGATGGCCAGCATGGTACCCTGGTCGGCGAGCTTGTTGACCATTTTCTGAATGGCGTCGGCATCGCGGATCACCGCCTTCCGGATCGTCGGCACTACGGCATCTTTGACCGTCACCGCTCTTCTCCCGCCATCAGTCTCCACCACGCAGCATTTCGGCGGCATGCTCCCTGGTGGCCGCCGTCAACGTGCGGCCGCCGAGCATGCGCGCCACCTCCTCCGTTCTCTTCCGTCCCTCCAGCCGGGACACCTCGAGGAAGGTGCGCTTCCGCCGGGAACGCTTGCGGATATTGTAATGGGAGTCCGCCAAAGTGGCAATCTGCGGAAGGTGGGTGATGCAGAGCACCTGCCGGCCGGCCGCTATGCCCTTGAGGCGGTCACCGACGAGCCGGGCCACCTTCCCCCCGATACCTATGTCAACCTCGTCGAAGACGAGGGTCGGCACCCGGTCTATCTCCGCCAGCACGGTCTTTATCGCCAGCATGATCCGGGAGAGCTCTCCCCCCGAGGCAACCCGGGCCAGGGGTTTTAGATCCTCGCCGGGGTTGGCCGAGAGAAGAAATTCCACCATGTCCACTCCCCGCTCATCGCTCCGGCACGGGGCTCCCGCGACCTCGATCTCCCCCTTGGCGTCCTCGCGCCGCCGCAGATCGACCCTGAAGACGCTTCCCCGCAGGCCAAGGAGGTCGAGTTCGGCGACGACGCGCTCTTCCAGCTTCTTCCGTCCTCCCTCCCGACGACGCGAGAGCTCGGCCGCCTTCTTCGCAAGGGTGGCGATGAGCGCCGGCAGTTCCCCGTCGATATCGCTCAAACGGTCTTCACCGGCCCGATAGCCGGCAATCTCCTTTCCGATGCCGGCGAGTCTGTCCAGAATCTCTTCGACTGAATCTCCGTACTTCCGCTTCAGGCGGCTGATCGTCGCCAGGCGCTCCTCGACATCCTCCAGCTCCTCCGGATCGGATCGTAAGCCGCGGTGATAGTTCTGAATCTCCCTCCCCGCCTCCTCGAGCTGAACCTGGCACTCCTCGAGGATCCGACCGACCGGCTCCAGGGAGGGGTCGATCGCGACAAGTTCCTTCAAGCGCAGCCACGCCTGGTGCACCGCCTCCGCCGCCGGTCCCTCTCCCGAATAGAGGAGTCTCTCCGCCTCGTGGGCGGCGACGGCAAGCCGCTCGGCGTTGCGGAGGAGTTCGCGTCGCGAACGAAGATCGCCCTCCTCGCCGGGGCGGAGCCCCGCCTGTTCGATTTCGTTCTTCTGGTATTCGAGGAAATCCAGGCGTTCGACTCTCTCTCTTTCCCGGGCCTGAAGACGAGTCCGCTCCTGGTGGAGCTCCTGCCAGCGGGCGTAGAGCCCGGCATACGCCTCCCGTTGAGGCATGAGCTTTCCGAAGCCGTCGAGATAATCAAGGTGTGTTTCCGGCCGGAGGAGAGCCTGGTGCTGGTGCTGTCCATGGATGTCGACGAGCTCACGCCCCACCTGCTCGAGGAGGGCGAGCGAAACCGACCGGTCGTTCACGTAGGCCCTGCTCTTGCCCCCCGCGGGGACGATGCGCCTCAAAACGAGGCCGTCGCCCTCAGGGAGCCCGGCCTCCTGCAGCCGGGTGACGACCTTCGGGGGCAGAGGGTCGCCAAAAACGGCCTCGACACCGGCCTCGGCCGCTCCAGTCCGCACCTGCTCCGGCCGCGCCTTTCCTCCCAGGGCAAGGTCAAGGGCACCGATGATGACGGACTTCCCGGCTCCCGTCTCGCCGGTGAACGCCGTGAGGCCGCCGTCCAGTTCCAGCTCCAGCTCCTCGATGATGGCGTAGTTCCTGATGCGAAGCGTGCGCAGCACCTATCGCTCACCCCACTTGAGTTTCTGCCGCAGAATGCCGAAGAAGTTCTGCTCGGCATTCTGCACCAGGAGTGTGCGCGACGAGGCTTTCCGGATAACGGCCCGATCCCGGGAAGAGATCGCCAGGCCGTACTGGCCGTCGAGAGTGAGATGAATGTCCTCTTCCGTCGAGAGAACGTGGACCTCGACGGTTACCCGGTCGGGAACCACCAGGGAGCGGTTGGTCAGCGTGTGGGGACAAATAGGTGTGATCACGATCGCCTCCATGTCCGGATAGATGATCGGCCCACCGGCGGCGAGGGAGTAGGCCGTGCTCCCCGTCGGGGTGGCCACTATCAGTCCGTCGGCGCGGAAGGTCGTGACATAATCCCCGTCGACGGCGGCCTCGAGTTCGAAGATCCGGGCCAGCGCCCCCTTGTTGAAGACGGCGTCGTTGAGGACGAGGTAGGGGCCGGTTGTCTTCTTCCCCCTCTGGACGGTGACTTCGAGCATGATCCTCTCTTCGACGAAGCACTTGCCGCCCCAGATCAGGTCGAGAGCGTGGTCCAGGTCTTCGAGGGCGGTTTCAGTGAGGAAGCCGAGGCTGCCGAGGTTCACGCCGAAGAGAGGGACCCCCTCGGCATGGATGAGGCGGGCGATGGAGAGGAGGGTGCCGTCGCCGCCGAGCACGACGACCATTTCCACCCCGGCCGCGAGGAGGTTCGAGGAGCGGCGGGAGCGGACACTCTTTCCCGAAGCCGTGCCCCGGTCCACGATGACCTCGACCCCCATCGTCCGGAAGCGCTCCCGCAGATGTGCGATGACCTGCCTGATCTGCGGATGATGGGGCTTGCCTATGATCCCCACCTTGCCGGGCGGCTCAAAAAGCCGTCGTATTCCAGGACCTGATTTCCCCTTCAATCCGCTCTCTGCCGCCACCGGACCCTCCTCCTCGTTTCAGGTAAAGAAAAAATTCGCAATTCCCGTCGGCTCCCCGCAGGGGAGATTCCATCCACCCCCGCACATCGAGCCCGGCTTCCGACGCATATCGCACCATGCCGAGCAGCACCTCCCGGTGGAGGAGAGCGTCCCTGACGATTCCCCCTTTCCCGACCTTGCCTTTCCCCACTTCAAACTGGGGCTTGACCAGGGCGACCACCTCTCCGGCGGGGACGAGAAACCCGACCGCCGCCGGAAGCACGAGCCGCAGGGAGATGAAGGAGGTGTCGATCACTGCCAGATCACACTCCTCCGGGATCAGATCCCTTGCGGCCGTGCGGATGTTTACCCTGTCGAGCCGGACAACGCGGGAATCCTGCTGCAGCTTCCACGCCAGCTGGCCGTAGCCGACGTCAACGGCATATACCCGCGCCGCCCCCCGCTGGAGAAGACAGTCGGTGAACCCGCCCGTCGACGCACCCACGTCAAGGGCGACTTTACCTCCCGGGTCGATGCCGAACCGATCGAGCGCGCCGGCAAGCTTATCCCCGCCCCGGCCGACAAAGTCCGAGAGCGGCGCGGAAACAACGACATGGCTGCCCGGATCCACCAACCGCCCGGCCTTGTCGGACCGGCGGCCGTCAACGGTGACTTTCCCGCCCAGGACAAAGGCCTTCGCCCTTTCGCGGCTCGGGGCCAGTCCCCTCTCCACGAGCGATACGTCTAGACGTTTCTTGACCGTGCCCTCCCCCGATCGGCGGCGCATCCGTGTTTCTTTTCCAGCATCCGCAGGGCACGCTGATAGAGACCGGCGGCATCGAGACCGTACCTGCTCCTGAGGACATCCTGGGATCCCTGCACCACGAACTCGTCGGGGATCCCCACCCGCTCGACGATGACGCCCGTATGCCCCTCGTCGGAGAGGAACTCCAGCACGGCGCTGCCGAACCCGCCGGCGAGGACGTTCTCCTCCACCGTCATGAGAAGACCGGTCGCCGCCGCCGTCGACTGGAGAAGCTCCCTGTCGAGAGGCTTGATGAAACGGGCGTTGATCACGGCCACCTTCCACCCCTCTTCCCCGAGCATCCGGGCCGCTTCCCGGGCCGGATAAAGGGTGCTGCCGGAGGCGAGAATCGCCATGTCTTCGCCGGGGCACTCCTCCTCCCAGCGCCCGAGAGGAATGACCTCGGGATCTTCATCGACGGGAAGCCCCTCCCCCGTTCCGCGCGGGTACCGGATCACCGTCGGCCCCTGATGAGCCAGGGCGGTCCGGAGCATTCGGCGAAGTTCGTTCTCGTCCTTCGGCGCCATGATGACGACGTTGGGAATGTGGCGCAGGTACGAGAGATCGAAGAGCCCGTGATGGGTCGGCCCGTCGTCGCCGACGAGACCGGCCCGATCGAGGGCAAAGACGACAGGCAGCTTCTGAAGACAGACGTCGTGGAGAACCTGGTCGTATCCCCTCTGAAGAAAAGTCGAATAGACGGCCACTACCGGGCGCATCCCCCGGATCGCCATGCCGGCGGCGAAAGTCACGGCATGCTGCTCGGCAATCCCCACGTCGTAGCAGCGTTCGGGAAAGGCCCGGGCGAATTTCGCCAGCCCCGTCCCCTCGAGCATCGCCGCCGTTATGCCGACCAGTTTCGGCTCGCGCTTCGCCTCGCGAATCATGGCGTCGCCGAAGACCGCCGTATAGGTCGGCGTCTTCTCCTTCGCGAGGGGACGGCCGGTGGACACGTCGAACGGCCCGATGCCGTGGTAGCGGGCCGGCTCCTTCTCGGCCGGATCGTATCCCTTGCCCTTCTTCGTGATCACGTGAACGAGTATCGGCTTGTGCAGCTGGCGCACGTTGTGAAACGTCTCGATCAGGTGCTGTATCTGGTGTCCGGGGATGGGGCCGACGTACTTGAACCCCATCTCCTCGAAAAGCACCCCCGGAATGACCATCAGCTTGAGTGACTCCTCCAGGCGCTTGGCGAAGCGCAGAGCCGACTCCCCGAAACGGGGAAGAGAGACGATCATCTTCTGGATCTCGTCGCGGATCCGTGTCGAGATATGTCCGGTCATGAGGCGGCTCATGTAGGACGAAAGAGCGCCCACGTTCGGCGATATCGACATCTCGTTGTCGTTCAGCACCACCACCAGGTCCTTGCCGAGATGACCGGCGTGATTGAGGCCCTCGAAGGCCTCGCCCGAAGTCATGGAGCCGTCGCCGATCACGGCCACCACCTTGTAATCCTCGTCGAGGGCGTCCCGGGCTTCAACGATTCCGGCAGCGGCGGAGATGCTCGTGCCGCTGTGGCCGGTTCCGAAACAGTCGTGGGGACTCTCGTCGGGCCGGGGAAAGCCGGCAATGCCGCGGTACTGGCGCAGGGTGTCGAAGCGATCCAGCCTTCCCGTGAGAAGCTTGTGGGCGTAACACTGGTGCCCCACGTCCCAGATGATCTTGTCACGGGGAGTGGGGAACACGGACTGCAGCGCGATTGTCAGCTCAACCACCCCGAGGCTGGGGGCCAGGTGCCCCCCCGTCCGGGAGACGGTGGAGATGATCTTCTCCCGAATCTCCCCGGCGAGCTGGCGGAGTTCCTGGGGAGTGAGCCCGGCCAGATTGCCGCCGCTGATTCCCGGCAGGATCTTCTTTCCCACGCTATCGGTTCCTCTGCTCGACAAAACGGGCCAACCCGCGAAGGCGGTCGCCGTCCGGGCCGAAATCATCGAGGGCCCGCCCGGCCTCCTCGATCAGCTCCCGCGCCCGCTGCCGGGAAAAATCGAGTCCGAAAAGAGCCGGGTAGGTGGCCTTGTTGCGGCGGTGATCCCGGCCTGTCTCCTTGCCGGTCTCTTCCGGGTTGGCTTCGATATCCAATATATCATCTATGATCTGAAAACCCAATCCTACCCGCCTCCCATAGGTGGAAAGCGCCTCGAGCTGCCTGTTGTTCCCGCCGGCGACGATGCCGCCGCACCGGACGCATGCCTGGATCAGCGCCCCCGTCTTGTGCGTGTGAATGTACTCCAGCGCCGGCAGGTCGATTTCCTGCCCCTCGGCCTCGAGATCGGCCATCTGTCCTCCAATGAGCCCCGCCGGCCCACAGGCGCGGGCGATCTCGACCATGATCGCCAGCCGGTCGACCTCGGCAATGCCCTCCGCCTCACCCATCACCTGGAAGGCCTGAGTCAGAAGGGCATCACCGGCAAGGATCGCCGTGGCCTCGGTGAATCGGCGGTGGCAGGTCAGCTTTCCTCGCCGGTAGGTATCGTCGTCCATCGCCGGCAGGTCGTCGTGGATGAGGGAGTAGGTGTGAATCATCTCTATCGCCGCCGCTATCGGCAGGGAACGTTCGGGATCGCCGCCGACGGATTCAGCCGCCGCGAGGGTCAGTGCCGGCCGGAGACGCTTCCCCCCGTCGAGGGCACTGTACCGCATGGCGTCGGTCAGGGACTGCGGGTAGCGGCCGGCCCGGGGGAGGACCTGCTCGAGAAAGGCCTCCACCTTGCGGGACGTCTCGGCGAGAAAGTCAGCTGTCTCCACTGTCTATTCCCCGCACGTCAAGCGGTCAGAAGGGCAGCCCGCCCTGGTCAGAGGCATCCCCTTCTCCTTCCCCCGTTCCACTCTCGGGATCGAAAGGACGAGGGACCTTTTCCCCTTCCTCCCCCTCAAGAAGGATCTCAACTTTTTTCTCCGCCTCGTTCAGCTTCCGGTTCAGAAATCGTGAGAGACGAACTCCCTCCTCGAATATTTCCAGCGACTTCTCGAGAGGGATTTCCGCCCCCTCCAGTTCCCTGACGATGCCCTCCAGTCCGACCATCGCCTCTTCAAAGGTCGACTCCTTCGCGGCACTGCCGGTCTTCTTCTTTGCCATCTCCTCCCACCTTCCTCACCGTTGATCCCATATGGTAGTACCAGGCTCCCTATTTCACAACCAACGTCCTTACATACAAGACTTCTCTACGGGAGCATCAGCCCTCGGAGGTGCCGACTACGCGGCATCGCAGCTCTCCCCGGTGCAGCCTGATGCTTACATCGTCCCCTTCCACCACTGTTCCGGCATCCCTGACGACCTCGAGGCTCGGCCGGCGCCGGCAGATGCAGTACCCGCGGCCGAGCACCGCCAGCGGACTCAAGGCCTCGAGCTGCGCCGACTGCCGAAGGAATCTCTCCCGCCCCGCCGAAAGGATTCCCTCCATCTCCCGGCAGAGATCCCGGTGAAAGTCGTCGGTCACCTGGGCCATCTCCCGGAGACGCCGCTTTTTGTCGCTGATCATGCGCTCCACCGCCAGTGATTCAAGGCGGTGGCGTACGCCCTCGACACGGCGGCGGAGGGCAACGGAGAGGGCCCGGGAGAGACGGCGCAGATCACTTTCGAGGCTCTCCTTACTCCGGACAACCAGTTCGGCGGCCGCTGAGGGCGTGGGAGCTCGAAGGTCGGCGACAAAATCGGCAATGGTGAAATCGGTCTCATGTCCTACCGCCGAGACGACGGGGATCCGTGACGCGGCAATCGCCCTGGCCACCGCCTCCTCGTTGAAGGCCCACAGGTCCTCGATCGATCCACCCCCTCGGCCGACGATCAGCACGTCGATGTCCGTCCTCGCGTTCATTTCGCCGATGGCGGCGGCGATCTCCCCGGCAGCCTTCTCGCCCTGCACCCGGACGGGGTTGAGGAGAATCTCGATCGAAGAGAACCTCCTGGTGAGAACGTCTATGATGTCCCTGACGGCAGCTCCCGCGGCACTGGTCACCACCCCCACCTTGCGAGGCAGCGGAGGAAGCGGTTTTTTCCGGTCTTCGTCAAAGAGACCTTCTTCCCGGAGCTTGTCCCTGAGCTGTTCAAAGGCGAGCTGCAGAGCCCCCTTCCCCTTCGGCTCCAGTCCCTCCACGATCAACTGATACTGGCCCCGTTTGTCGTAGAGGGTGAGCTGCCCCCGGGCGATCACTGCCAGCCCGTCCCCGGCTTCGAACTTGACGTCCCTGGTGGCGAAACGAAACATCGCCGCCGCTATCTGTCCCCCCTTGTCCTTGAGGGAGAAGTAGGCGTGGCCGGAGGGGTAAAGCTTGAAGTTCGAGATCTCACCCTCGACCCAGACACGGGGGAAGTGCTCCTCGAGGAGATCCCGGGCAGACCGGTTGAGCTCGGAAACGGTCCAGATTTTTCTGGTATCGGTGGAGAATTCCTGCATTGCCTCTCTCGGTCGGAACAGATATTCTTCTGGATATATCCTTTCGCATTTTAGTACAGGCGCCGATGAGGGTCAACTCGGGAGACCTTGCGTACCGTGCCATTCTTGACACCCCACCGGAACTATTCCTATACTCTGACAACTCGCGGTACGCTTGGCAACCGGGTTCAACAGATGCCGCCACTCGTCTCGACAGCTTTCCTTCCCCGCCGCCGAAGATGGTCGGGAACTGGAAAAAGAGGAGGAGAAAGATGAGAGTCAGCCGCCGGATGCAACGGAAAATCTTCACGGTCCAACACGACGAAACAGTCGAGAGGGCTCAGACGAAGATGGTAGTCAACAACATCCGACACCTCCCCGTCATGGACGGGGGACGTCTCGTGGGCATCCTCTCGGACCGCGACATCCGCGGCGTCCTGATCCCTCAGCGGGGAAACGGGGGAAGCAAGAGCAACCAGAGCTTTTACCTCCCCCGGGACGTGAAGGTGGAAGAGGCGATGACCGCCGATCCGCTCTGGGTGAAGCCCGGCAGTGACATTGAGGAGGCGGCCCGCCTCCTCGTCAAGCACAAGATAGGATGCCTCCCCGTGGTCGACAAAGGAAAAGTAGTCGGCATCATCACCGACACCGACATCCTGTGGGTCTTCTGCGAGATCATGGGGGTCCTCGAGTCCAGTTCCAGGATCGACATCACCCTCGGGAAGGACCCCCAGGCCATGGAGAAAGCCACGGAAATTATTCGGAAGAACCACGGGCGCATAATCAGCGTCGGGGTGCACCCCAGTTCAGGGAAGAGGAAGAAGATCCATTCCTTCCGCCTCAAGAGCTGCGACACCGGCCCGATTGTCGCAAAGCTGGAAGAGGCCGGCTACAAGGTGCAGGATGAAGTGGGCTGAGCCGGCGGCGGTGCAGCCGTGAGCTTCTCCCTCGATTCGGTTCCGATCCAGGCGCTCGTCTTCTTCGGCCTCCTCCTCTTTTTCCAGTCCGTTCTCATCTTCTGGTCTTTCCGCCGGGACGCTTCGGCGGCATTCATTTTTCTGGTGGCGCTATTCCCCTTCGTCGGAGTCCCCGTTCTTCTCTACCGCAACCGCTCGCGCGTCCGGGACAACCACATCGCCGGCGCCCTCACCTACCTCACTCTCATTGTCAGCGCCTTCGTGTTCCTGCTCTGGTACCCCAAGGCAATGGAGGACGACATTCCCTGGGCTCTCATCCACACCATGCAGTTCTTCAGTTTCCTCGGCCTCGCCAATCTCGTCATGGCCCCCTTCAAGGAGTGAGCGAGGCAAGGCCCCACGAGAATCCGGCGCCTCTCCTGTTCAGATCGGCTGGAGCGTTCCCTCCTCAATAGTCCCGACGGTTCGCGAAGTAGCCCGCAAGCTCACCGCAGGGGGCCGCTGAATAATTCCCATACTTCATGCCATCAGGGGGGCGGCGTTTTGCTCGTCAACCACGCTGCGCGCCCGACCCGCCTATGTGCGGCCCTCGGCTCGCGGCATGAACTCGCCCCTGCGGGGCTCAGACAGCATGCCGCGCCCCTCCGGGAACGCCGTGGTCCGCCCAGGCGGGGCCCCGGCTTTCCTCCGCAAAGCGCCGCCCCCCTGATGACTATGGGCAACTCTTAGAATTCCTTGCCCATAGTCATCAGGGGGGCGGCGTTTTGCGGAGGAAAGCCGGGGCCCCGCCTG
>PVMK01121745.1_pt1 | contig 10959 bp, 11 predicted proteins | sample 1853481 | NCBI WGS metagenome assembly PVMK01 (sample SAMN08533507, study PRJNA380276) | Marine sediment metagenome, whole genome shotgun sequencing project. | reverse complement strand
TCCACTGCATGACCGGGAGCAGAGAAAATCGGGAATTCTTCGCGGTCAGGATTCTACCACCGGACCCAGCCCGGGGCGGGTAACGCTCCGTAAAGGCAGATTCCGGGCCGGACCAAGTCGAACTGGCTCTCCGGAAACTGGAGCAGGGCGGCGCTGTTGGCGCAATGCGCCAGCGGGATATCAAGTTTCGCTTTTTTTAGTTTGTCGAGAGCGGATTGAAAACGTTTGATCTGGTTCTGCGTAAAGCTGGGGTCTTCGTTGTCGGCGGAAGAAAAATGCGTGAAGATGGATTCAATCCGGATATTTTTTAAGCCCGTGAGAACTCGACCCATCCGGAAGCTGGTCCGGGGCGATACCGAGCCGCCCCATCCCGGTATCGACTTTGATGTGAACCCCCACCTCTTTCCCAAGAGGCCCGCGCGTTGCGACAGGGTTTCTGCCAACGACCGGCTGTGCAACGTGGTGGTCAGGTTGTGTTGGATCAGGTCATCCACCTCGTCAGGGAAAATTCCGACCAGCACATGGATAGGAGCCTGGATGCCCTGTTCTCTCAGTTCGATACCTTCGGAGACGATGCCTACTCCCAACGTATCCGCCCCGGCATCGAGCACTGCCTGAGCGCAGGGCAGGCGCCGTGGCCGTAGGCATTGGCCTTGACGACGGCCATCAGTTGGACGCCGGGTTTGAGTAGCGAGCGCAGGCCCGCACGTTGTGCCGCAGGTTCGGCAAATGAATCTCCGCGACCGTGGCACGGTGCAAGCCCGGCGGGTTGGCCGATTGAATGTCTATCGAATTGGAAATGATGGTCTCCTCTATTCCCGGCGACTGCGGCCGGTGGCTGATGTTCGTCCCTGAACAGTGGCTTTTCCCGCCGTCCGGACGGGTCGGCATGACATATTGGCCGCCTCCTTCGTGGATTTTCGAATATGGTAACCGCGGTCGCTGTAAAAATTGTACGCCATGGCGTTGATGCCGCTTTCCTCGATGCACCAGTAGGTGGACCCGCATCCTTCGGGAAAGGCGTAGTCGATGTGAACGATATCATCGTTGAAATCGTAGTTTTTGCTATCATGGTCGTACAAATTGCGGCATTCCTGACTTTTTGGCAGTCGCCAGTCTTCATGTCCTGCATATTTCTTTTCATTCAGCCGGGCGACAAACTTGTGGGCTCCTTTCCAACTGCACCATTTGCCTCTTTTCTGGTAGCTGTCCACCTTCAGCCACATCAGCTTGTATTTGGTATCGGTGACGGTGCCGTCACCGTTGTCCACAAAACGTTCTCCTTCAGCCATTCATCAAATCCAATAAAGTTAGAGGTTAGCAGATACTCCCTGATTATCTGAAAAGTAATCTATGTATCAACTTATCTATTATAATTCAATAGTTTCCTTGAAACAAAAATTAATCCCGACAGTATTAGGTGGGTTTCTCAATGGCTTCATTATGCATGAGGATTGTCGGGGATGATCCATAGGAATAACGGTTATAATAATCCATTATTTTTGTGGTATTTTGTGGTTTTCCATTTTCACTGAAGATATCCGGGCAGTTTCCGGTGGGCGTTTGTCCAATATAAAATAAGGAATATTATGGCTAAGATAGAAATTCAAAGTTTCTTTTTCGACCTGCTTCATTGCAAGGACAAGATCATCAACATGTTCGAAGGGTTTGATGAAAAATTCGGGGATGATGAACGAGGCTCTCTGGTGGCGGGTATTCGTGAAATGGGAGACGCCGATCTGGTCAACCTGCTCATCAGTATTCAGCGGATGGCCACGGGTTACGAACAGATCAAGGAATTGATGGACGCAGCCGAGGATGAAGAGCTCCAGAAAACTCTGGAAGAAGAGGATGATGACGATGATGACGACGACGATGACGACGATGAAAAAGAAGATTAAATTCGTCAGGCAGCGGCATTTCCGAAGGTTTCTCTGAATGTTTGTGACTAACGAGCGCGTTCTTTGCGTATTTTTTATCGTTGTTATTTTTCTGTTCGCTTGTGAAAGGACGCCGGATCCTCTGCCGCCCAAAATAAGTTCCAAAGTGGATGGCAAGGCAATGGTGATGATTTCCGCCGGGGAATTCATTATGGGGACCAACCGCACCGACTCGGACAACACCCACCTTAAAATCGGCACCGTCAAACCCCTCTACAAAGACCAGCATCCGGAGCACAAGGTTTATCTCGATGCATTTTACATCGACCAGTATGAGGTGACCAATCGCGAATATAAGAAATTTATCGACTCCACGCAATTCCCCGAACTTCCCGGCCATTGGGAGGACGGCCGTTTTCCCGAAGGAGAAAAGGACCTCCCGGTCACCAACGTTACCTGGCGGGAAGCGTTGACCTATGCGCTTTGGGCCGGCAAGCGGTTGCCGACCGAGGAGCAGTGGGAAAAGGCGGCGCGGGGCACCGACGGCGGATTGTTTCCGTGGGGCGATGAGTATCAAAAAGGCTGGGCTAATGTCGGGGTCGATGGCGCCAAGGCGCTCGCGGCAGGCGGCAGTTATCCAAAAGACGTCAGCCCCTATCATGTTTTTGACATGGCTGGAAATGTCATGGAATGGACTTTGAGCTGGTATCAGCCGTATCCGGGGAGTGATTACCAGTTCAAGAAATTCGGGAAAGAATTCAAGGTGCTTCGCGGCAACGGATTTCAAAAGGGCGGACACTATTTTCTGGAGGCATACCGCTACACGTTTTACCGGACCGAAGCCAAACCGGATGAATATTTCGAAAATGTCGGATTCCGGTGCGTGACGCCGGCTACTTCTCCGAAGTGATCTTATCCTCACCAGAAGATTTTCTTTTCAAGGGCCACCACCAAAAAGAAGAGAAGACGAGCGCCGCGAAAACCATATCAATGATAAAAACCGATTGCGGGGTAAACCATTCGACATAGATGATCCGGTTCAACCAAGTGGCGAGAAAGGAGCCCTCGTAGGATTCTCCGGTCGAGGCTTCTTCAAAAACGGTTAGAGGGCAGGGAATTCGCAGGATCATCAGCAGGGTGATAAAGGCGAGGACTCCGGCATGGATCAAACGAAACCAACGGTGGTTCGTGATCAACGCGACCGGAAACCCGATCACCACGAACAAAATCACTGAAAAATGCGATAGTAACAAAAATACTGTCATGGTACGCCTATCGGGGGAATAAAAAAATCCAGAGTATTCTACTCTAGAATCGTGTTATCCAAAATGGCTTCCTTGAGCAGGGCTTTCGAAATATTGGCGTCCACCAGATAGGCACCCTTGAGGTTTGCTTTGCTGAAGTTGGTGCCGTGGAGGTTGGCTTCGAGGAGAAAAGCGTTTTTCAGATTGGCTTCTTCCAGATTGGCGTAGGTCAGGTCGGCTCCTTCCAGGTTTATTTCTTCCATATCAATTCCTTTGCAGAAAGAATCCTTTAACTCGCATCCCACCATTTCCGCGTGCGAGAGTTTAACTCCCTTAAACGTGCAGGAGTTGAAGTCGGAATATTTTAAGATGGCTCCCCGGAGATCGGTGTTGCTGATTTTGGAGAACCCGAAATCAGAACCCCGGGCATTGATGCCATTTAAGCGAGAGCCGGAGATGTCGGTGGACTTGGCATAGGTGTACATCAACCGCGCGAAACTCAGGTCGCTGTTCTGAATTTTTGATGACGAAAGATTGCTGCGGTTCAAATTACAGCCCCGCAGTTGGCATCCCTTGATCTGTGCCGAGGCGAAATTTGAATTTTCAAGCTTAGCATTTTTGAAAATGCAATTGATCAGAGTAGCGCCTTCGAAATCTGCGTTTTCCAAGTTGGAGGAGGTAAAGTTGACATTTTTTATTTTTGCGTTTTTAAAGCAGGTATTCTTAAGGTTGGATTGGGAAAAATTAATTTCAACCAGCTCCGACTGGTTGAAATTGGATTCTGTAAAAACGGAAAATATAAACGATATTCCATTCAGGCTGATGCCGCTGAGATCATAGGATTTGAAATTAACGCCATCCTGAGTAGCATTATTTAATGTGAGGGATAGGATTTCTTCAATATTTGACATTAGATTTTCCGATCCGATAACAGAGAAACATTTGTATTTATGTGGCTGTTTTAATAGCGGACGTCATCATCATGGTTTACTTCGACGAAGGTGATGCTTCTCTTTTTGAAATGCCCGACTTTAAAGATTTCAAGATATAAGTATTTATCCAAAAAAGGTTCATGGTGTCTCTGCGGCTCCCCGGCACAAATATTTTCAAATAATCGGGGTTGTCCAGCACCTGGCTGGATGTTTGAGGTAGAATGTCTTTAAGACACCGCCCCATACAATTTATACCCGAATATGTTTTGCAGAACAACTCCCCCCATGAAGTAAGGTAAATGGTGACTACACTTCGAATTCGATCCAAGCGCTTGGTGATGTAGTTGGAATATTCTTTGTTGGTTTTGCATTCGTTGATATTTCCTATAGTGATTTCTCTGGGAATTGGATTTCCAAAGTCCACAATGACGAAGGCCTGTTTGATGTGTGCGGGGGCCAATAAATCCTCGTTCGGGATATCGGCGATATTAACCTGCGCCATAAAACTGGACAGGTCTCTTAGCAGAGCTCCCAGATCCTGATCTTTGATCGACTGTTGCTCGGCCCGTAATAATAGGATGGTGTCATCGCTGTATAGGTTGTTAAAGCAGGTGAATGCGATCAAAAACTGCAGTGTGGAAGCTTTTTTAATTATATTCTCCGGAGGGATCAGTTCAAGGAGAGCCAGAGTTTTACCGCGAATGAGATACCAGGTTCCCTTATCCGCGGGACTGGTCTGGTGCAACAAGAATGTCAATTCTTTCTCACTGGTTTCTCCGTCGACCAGTGCAAATAGGTTTTCCACTTTGTTAAGCGCTTTGCGGTAAAAACTGAACAGTTTGCGTCCCAGAAGATGTGTGTCTCTTTCGGTAATCAGGCTTTTCCCGGGTCCCAGTTGGGTGTTGGCTTCTGAGATTTTTTTGTAGGAGTTCATCAATATCTGGTTCATCCGGTTTCCCAGAGCTACTTTTTTCATCATTTGCCAATTTAGATACGAATTGAGGTTTTCCACTTTTTCCGAATTCCAATCCCAACGATTGATCAGCTCGATCAGCATTTTTTTGTTGGGCTCCATACTTCCATGAATCAGTTCGTAATTATTGACCTTGGATCCTGTTTTTAAATAAAAAGCAATGCGAAGAGCGTCTATTTCATGTTCGGTTTTGGTAGTAAGAAAGTATTTTTCCACTCTTTCAAAGAGGTTTTTATAGGCATCAATTTTTTCGTAAGGAACGCCGCCGAATATTTTTTTCTTAATATCATGGCAAAGTAGGTTGGATTTTGTATTGTTGAACATGTACTCTTCGAGCAGGCTCATCTTAATGAGAGTTTTGAAAGGAGCTTTGAACGATTTTATCAAGGTCCATATCGACCCGCCAAAGAATTCGCCTTGAGAAATGTCATCCACATTGCCGATATCCAGGAAGTCATCCGGATTCAAAAGAGTTTGATTGGTTTGGACCAGTTGACACAGGTTTCTATACAGACGATCGTCCGTATTAAGAGGTACGATCCACCAGAAAGGGATTTTCCCGCCAGTAATAACTGCCGTACGGTACATTTCCTCTTTTAAGAGTTTCGCCTGGGCGGATCCGGTACTTTCTGAATCGCTTTCTCCGAAGATATTATTTTTGACATCGAGGATGTCATTATTAAAAAAATGGATTTCAAGGTTGAAGGTATTCCAAGTCCATTCTTCAAGCAACTTCAGCTTTTGGTCAAATAGGTTTAGTCTTTCGGGAGAGATGCTTTGCTTGTCGACGAACAGGGTAAAGTCCAGGTCGGATTTTTGACTTTGGGCCATGGAGCCCGTACTTCCCATCAGTAACACGGTATCGATAAACGAAGAATGGTTTTCGCCGCCTCTCATAATGATGTTCGGGAACAGGCGCTCCGCTGCCAATTGGCATTCCCGATCTATTTTAAAATTATAAATTCCGCAGGGGACATCGTCCTGAATGTAACCGGGAAGGCCTTTTTGATTGATATGTAGCAAGCGGGGAATGAGAGTGAAAACCAAACGGTCGGTTGCGGAAAGCGTTTCCAGGACACGGTGGATTTTGAACTGATTGTAACGCAGGAATAACTGCCGGTTGTTGAACAGTGTGTTGGAAATTTTGGTTTTAGAGTCGGTCATGAATTTCCATTGAAACGATCAATATAGGCTTAATAGTCCCTATACTAATTATAAGGGTTTGTTTTAGGAAAACCCTATAATTTTGCGCGAAATCGATACTAAACAATTTTCATGTCAGAGTGATTTTTGTGTCGGCAAAAGGTGCTTTAAAGTTATATACTTTTAAAGTGATAAAGGATCTGTCTGCGGTTCCCAGGGAACTGCTCCCGCCTGATCAAGATGAGGTGGCTTCAGGAGAAACCCTGCCTCATTGATACTCTGAAACCCTCAACTCCCGAACCTCTGTTGGAAGAAAAAACCCGTTTACTCAAATCGAAACTGTACTGGGTGGGTATCCTCTATTTTGCAGAGGGATTTCCCCTTGGAGTTTTTTACGACGTGTTTCCCGTGCACTTCCGGCAACAAGGGGTGGATTTGTGGCAAATCGGCTTTATGAGCCTGCTGGGTCTGGCCTGGACTTTGAAATTCTTATGGGCTCCGGCGGTTGATTATTACCGCCACCACCGGCGATGGATTTTCGTCATGAATTTTTTCATGGGAATGGTCCTGTTGGCCTTTGCGATCATCCTGGATTTCGGACCGTGGGTTTGGGTGGCCATCGGCTTGTTTACGGTGTTTTCAGCGACCAGTGATATTGCCATCGACGGATACACCATCGAAATGCTGGAAAAGAACGAACTGGGCTTAGCCAATGGCGTTCGTAATGGCATGTACCGCGTCGGCATGCTGGCCGCCGGTGTTATTTTGATTCTCAGCGATTATCTTTCCTGGAGCGCCACTTACCTTGCCGGGACCGCCATTCTGTGCCTGTGTGGCATTGCGTGCATGATGGCGCCTAAAGAGAAACCTTACCATACGCGGTCGGTCCACTCGGTCAAAGCAGAATGGATCCTCTTAGCTCGACACCCTTATGCTCTGGCGTTGGTTTACCTTTTCTTGCTGGGAGCGGTGCGGCTAGTGGACTGGAAGCTGGATTTTTCTGAGGATCTTCCCTGGTTATGGCCGGGACTGCTGTTGTTCACGGGGGCGATTCTTTTGTTCAGCCGGACTGTGGAGCGTTCCAATGCCGAAAACAATCATTCCTTGCGAGAGGATTTAAATGACGGACCCATGTTTGGAGCTTTATTCGAACTGGCTCAGCGTCCTTTTATTATTCCTATCGTCATATTTATCCTGATTTACAAACTGGCGGATTCTTCCATGGGCTTCATGGTCAAGCCTTTTTGGGTCGACATGGGATTTACCGCTACCGAAATCGGATTGGTTTCGGTCAACATCGGGCTGGGACTGTCGATTGCAGGAGGGTTGGTGGGAGGATGGTTCACGGATCGCTTTGGAATTTTTAAAGGAATCTGGGTATTGGGTCTGGCGCAGGCCGTCTCCAATCTGGGATATGCTGGAGTGGCGTTTATAATTCCGCCCAGCGTGGAAGGTGTGGAACTGGCTACGAACTACAAATTGATGATGTACGGCGCCAGCGTAGTGGAATCGTTCACCGGGGGGCTGGGTTCTGCCGCTTTTCTGGCATTTTTGATGGCTATCGTTAGTAAAAAGCGTACTGCCTCCGAGTATGCCCTGTTGTCTTCCATTTTTGCCCTCAGCCGTTCGGTGGCCGGTTGGGCGGGGGGATTTGGGGCTGAAGCCATGGGGTATGGGCCTTATTTCACTTTGACCTTCTTTCTCGCGTTTCCGGCTTATTTTTTCCTGCCATGGGTGAAGCGGATGCTCGATAACACCAAAAGCTGGGATTAATTTAAAATTATGGCAACCCAGTTTATTTACTTGCACGGTTTTGCCTCCAGTCCCCAGTCCCATAAAGCCACGGCATTTTCCCAACGGTTTACAGAGTTGGGTGTGCCATTGACGGTTCCGGACCTGGATGGGGGTGATTTCAAGCATCTGACGATCTCCCGGCAACTCCGGATTATAGAAGATACCCTGGATTCTTTTCCGGGAGCCTCCTTTGCCCTTATCGGAAGCAGTATGGGAGGGTATCTAGCCGCTTTAACTGCCCAAGTTCGACCCGAAGTTAAGAGTGCATACTTGATGTGTCCGGGATTCAACTTTATTAAGAGGTGGCGGTCGGCATTAGCAGGGGAAATTCAAGGGGCAGGCGAGACAGGGTTGATCCGGGTTTTTAATTACCGTTACAATAAAACCATGGAGTTGGATCTGGGCCTTTTTGAGGATGCGGAACAATGGGAGGGGGTAGAATACGAAAGGCCGGTGCCCACCCGAATAGTCCATGGCATCCACGATGATACCGTAGATATTGGAGAATCCCGGAATTTTGCCCGGAAACATCCTTGGGCCAGCCTGAAAGAGGTGGATTCGGACCATGGGCTACTCTCGCATTTGGATTGGATTATTGACGATTGTTTGAATTTTTTCAGTGCCCAAGGCCTATTTACCGTTTAGACTGGATAAAGGCATTCCTATATTTTGATATCTAGAATGGAAAACTCATGACAGCGAATCTTTCCCAAAAAGTACGACATCACTCTCTGTTGCTGGTTGATGACGACCCGGATATATTGGGCCTTTTGAAGTCTCAATTTAGGGATGAGCCTTTTGAAGTCCTTACCGCTGCCGATGGGGAGTCGGCTTTAAATATCGTACGCGCTCAAAAGCCGGACTTGGTGGTGCTGGATATCAACATGCCCGGCCTGAGCGGGCTGGAAATTTGCCGTACTCTCAAAGCAGATAAAAATACCCGGGAAATTCCCATCATTATGTTGTCTGCGCGGAACCAAGAAATTGACCGTGTGTTGGGGCTGGAGTTCGGGGCCGACGATTACGTGACTAAACCGTTCAACACCCAGGAATTGATTTTGCGTATCCACAGTGTCTTGAAGCGTGTTTACAAAGATGCAGGAGCCGCCGAAGGTTTCACGCAGGGCGACCTGAGCGTGGACTTCCTCAAACACGAAGTGACCGTGAAGGGCCAGCCTATTCAACTCACGCTCACAGAATTTAAGCTTTTGTCCTCTTTGCTCGAAGCCGTTGGGCAGGTAAAAACCCGGGAATACCTTCTGGAACATATTTGGGACCATGGAGAAGGCGTTTTTTCCCGCACAATTGACACCCATATCCAGAGATTGCGGACCAAGCTGAAGGAAGCCGGCCGCTATATCGAAACCGTTCGTGGCGTAGGCTATCGGTTTCAGGAATAACCCTGAGTTTTATTGGGCCTGAGGATATCTGAACAGCGTATTTCCCCCTCCTGACAAGTAACCTATCCCGAAAAATGTCACACAACTGTAGCATTATCTTGATCTGTTGTTAATGTATAACTTCTATCTTAGGGGCATGTAACCAACATTAAATAAAGAGGTTATCATGCACAGTCAAAGTAAAAAATTATCGGGACACCCGACAACCGTTGGAGGGCGGTTGAAGTATTGGAGAAAAGTTTCAAGGCTGAGATTGGTCGATGTGGCCGACCTTATTCAAGTGTCGCAAGGTTCTTTATCGGATTTGGAAAATGATAAGTCCTTACCTTCGGCCACCACACTGACCGGTCTCTGTCAAAAAACTGATATGAACCTTTATTGGCTTTTGACGGGTGAAGGATCCCTGGTCAGCAAAGAGGAGAGGTTTCAAGCGGAGTCCTCAGCCGTCAGCGGTTTGATGGCCTGGATGCAGGACAAGGATTTCCGTAAAACCGTCATGAAACTCCTCAGTATTTTTGAAAAGGGTTCGTCTGCACAGAAAGCCCAAATCCGAGGTTTTATTGCAGGAGTCGAGGCGGATCATCATTAGGTTTTGTTCCGCCTCATTCAGCGATATTGGATTTTAAAGTCCAGCCTTTTTTTTCGCTGGACAGCTCTATTGCATACCAGTTCTCTTTTTCTTGAGAGATAGAAACAAGGGTTCCCCGGTGTAGTTGAAATAAAACCACCGTGGTGGCATTCCATCCTGAATGCACATCGATTTGTTGGGGTAGGATGACCCCGATGGATTGACGGGTTTCCTGATGCCATCGAAAACCGGTTGAGACCAGAGCTAATACCAGGAAGGCCAGCAGGATGTTTCTGGCCGACTGCGTGGCTGGGTCTGGTGACGCAACCGAACGGCCATTGCAACCCAAAAAGCCAGATTGATCCAAAACAAAGCCATCCGGTGTTCGCTTAAATTGAGATCGCCGACCCAGAATAAAACTGATTCCAAGACATGCGGTTTTCGCCCATCCAGTTGGTCTGCCGTTTGGCGGACCGCGTATTCCAGATTGGCTTCGACATCTTCGTCGCGTGGCAAAAGGTTTTGGGCTTTGACGTAATTGAGGATTGCCTTCGGAAGGCTTCCCATCCGGAAGTAGGTGTTTCCCAGGTTGTAGTACAGATGCCCGTTTTCTACGCCACCGGCGATCGCCCGTTCATAAATTTCCGCCGCTTCACGGAACTGGTTTTGGTTGTACAACTGGTTCGCCGGGCTTACCTTGGTAGAGACTTGACCCCAAATCGTAGCGGGTAAAAGGATGATTCCCACCCAGAAAATAAACACTTTAAAGCGCAGAGTTCGGGCCGTCACGGTTTCTTCTCCAAATGATCCAAAAGGCTCCGGGCATTCTGAATCAACCCCTCAGGAGGGTTTCCCGCCGTCGGCGCGTATTGCAACGTTTCATGTTTTTCCAAAAACTCTCGGGTCTCCTGAATTTCTTCCGCACTGAAATTTCCCTTCCTCAATTTTTCTTCTACTTCGGTAGAAGTGATCGCCGTTCCCTGAAGATTTAAAATATTGCCCAGGTATTCGCGGACAATCAACGA
>PVMK01187687.1_pt1 | contig 10960 bp, 14 predicted proteins | sample 1853481 | NCBI WGS metagenome assembly PVMK01 (sample SAMN08533507, study PRJNA380276) | Marine sediment metagenome, whole genome shotgun sequencing project. | reverse complement strand
CTGATTTTAGTATTAGTCGTGTGGATCATGAAAATAATAAAATTATTTCTTGGGAAGAAAAGGAAGTTCCTTACGATCTTTTAGTCACTATCCCAACTAACATGGGTGATGATTTAATTGAGCGTTCCGGCATGGGTGATGAATTAAACTTTGTTCCCACGGATAAACAAACACTTCAATCTAAAAGCCATAAAAATATATTTATTATGGGCGATGCAACCGATCTTCCAAGTTCAAAAGCTGGATCTGTTGCTCATTTTGAAGCTGAAATATTATTTGAGAATTTCCTTAGTGCCATTGAAGATAGACCATTAAGAGCGAAATTTGATGGGCATGCTAATTGTTACATAGAATCCGGTTTTGGGAAAGGTATTCTAATAGATTTTAATTATGATACCGAACCATTGCCAGGGAAATACCCGCTACCGGGCGTTGGCCCATTCTCCCTTTTGGAAGAAACAAAAATGAACCACTATGGAAAAATAATGTTCCGGTGGATGTATTGGAATTTGTTATTGCGCGGAGCAGATCTGCCAATCGAATCTCAAATGTTAATGGCGGGCAAGAGAAAATAAAATGGCTGATCAAAACTTAGAATTGCAACTACAATCAATCGATCAGAAATTAGATCTAATTTCTGAAGAATTGGCTGTGGTCCGCAGGCAAAGAGAAGAACTGAATGAGTTAAAACAAGATTTAACAATTATTGCTAAGGATTTATTTAGTACGGCAATTGATGAATTCGAAGATATTGCACCATTTGTTCAAACCGGTGATTTTTTACATCTTATCAAAAAGATACTGCAAAATACTCGCAACATTACCAATGTAATGACTCAATTTGAGAGCGGATTAGATTTCTTTGCTGACGCAAAACCTATTGGCAAAGAATTGTTTAATACTACTTTAGAAAAGTTAGACAAGTTAGATCAAAAGGGATATTTTCAATTTATTGGGGAGTTAATGAATGTAGCCGATCGCATCGTTGAACATTTCTCCAAAGAAGATATCAAATTACTCGGCGATAATATTATTACAATACTTGAGACAGTTAAAGGATTAACACAACCTGAAATGTTAACAGCACTTAACAATGCCGTTAGTATTTATCAGAACCTAGATCCAAAAGATGCACCACAGTATTCTATTTGGAAAGTAATGCGTGAATTAAACACACCAGAAATGAAAAAGGGAATTGGTTTTGTGATTACCTTTTTAAAGAAAATTACAGAAGAACAAAAAATCGTAAATAAATAAAGGAGTTAAATATGGCAACGAGAGAAATTGCCGGTTTTACAGTTGAAGTTGACAGTGACGGTTACATGACCGATTACAAATCATGGAATAATGAAATAGCTGAAGCTTTTGCTAAGGAACAGGGCATTGATGAATTAACGGATCGTCATAACATCGTAATCGAATTTATGCGAAAAGAATTTGAAGAAAACGGTACCGGTCCATCGATACGTAAATTAAATAAACAAAGCGGTGTTTCCACTAAAGAGTTGTACCAACTTTTCCCAGGTGGACCTGCAAAGAAAGCAGCGCTTATAGCAGGAATTCTAAAACCACAAGGTTGCATATAAGAATAGGAGAAAATCATGAGTGAATATGAACCAGTAAAAAAAGTATCACTAGTTTGTGCCAAGGGCGGGTTAGAAGAGGTTTATCCTTCATTGATAATGGCTAATGGTGCTCGGATGGAAGGAATTGAAGCATCAATTTTCTTCACATTTTTCGGACTAAATGCAATTGTGAAAAAAACGCATAAAAATTTAAAAGTCGCTACAGTTGGCAACGCTGCACTAAATCTAGCGATGCCGATGCTTAAAATGCCGATTACAATGCCCTTCCCAACATTACTAGGTGCTATACCCGGAGTATCAAATTTTGCAACTTGGCTGATGAAACGGGAGATGGAAAAACTAGACGTACCACCCGTTGGCGAATTTCTAGAAATGATGAGTGACGCCGGCGTTGAACTCTACGCCTGTAAAATGACAGTTGATATGTATGGATTAACCATCGATGACTTTGTACCGCAAGTAAATGGAATCATGACAGTTGGCGAATTCTATGAAAAATCCGCCGGCGCGCAAATAATATTTACATAAAACTAAAGACTGATGATTCAAGATCTAGAGAACAATAATTTACCGGTATACACAATAGGAGTTGCAGCCAATCTGATTGGAGTTTCGGTGCACGCACTAGGAATGTATGAAAGCGCTGGAATTCTTTCTCCAAAAAGGTCAGAAACAAAAAGACGTCTCTACTCTAAAAATGACATAATCAGACTAAAGTGCGTACGACATTTTATTGAAGATGATGGCTTAAACATTGCCGGAATAAAAACAGTTTTATCCCTGATTCCCTGTTGGAAGCTTAAACCATGCAGTGAAGAAGATCGAGGAAAATGTGACGCCTACCATAAAATGGGCGAACCTTGTTGGATAGTTAAAACTCGTGGCGACATTTGTACAGATGTAGATTGTCGTGATTGCGAAGTTTATTTAAATGCTGCTAATTGCACAAATATTAAAGAACTGATTAAACAAGTATACGAGTAACCACTTAATATAATTGTAGGCAATCAATAATAATGAATTGCCTACAATTATATTATTAGCATCTGATACATAAAACATTCCACTTGCATCAGTAGACACAGCATTAACAAAACACTACACGAGTCCCTAAATGTTTTATAAAATGAGAACTTTTCCAAGACTATTATGACAATTCGTCGTTAGCGAGTAAAATAATATTGTTTTATTTCCGGTAACCCAATCGTGTGAATTGCCTAAAATTACTGTAAATTTGACGATGGATAAGTCACACAAATATTTAAAAAATATACAATCAGATTTTATTGGTCTAGACACCCTCTATACTCGTGCAGATGGCAAAAAAACCAAACGCATATATTTGGATTCTACCGCCTCTACATTAATGATGAAAGCCGCTTATAATGCGATAGAGTCGTTCTATGATCACTATTCCAATACACACAGTCTTCTTCATTTTTCAGCAAAAATTGCTACACAAAATTATAAGTGGGCGCATGACAGAATTTTATCGTTCGTGAAAGCAGATCCCAAAAAATATGCCTGTTTTTTTACGGGGAGTGGCACAACAGCAGGAATTAATCGTATTGCTCGCGTTTTCCGCGATTTTCAACCAGACAGAGATGTTGTATTAGTGTCTCTAATGGAACATCATTCCAACGATCTGCCGCATCGCAAACATGCGGGAAAAGTAGTTCATGTACCGCTCGACGACCACGATGGCCAACCCGGCTGTATAAATATGGACGCACTTAAGAAAGAATTAGAAAAATATAAAGATAGAATTAATTATATTGCGATGACCGGTGTTAGTAACGTAACCGGTATTATCAACCCTATTTATGATATTGCAGAATTAGCCCATAAATACGGAGCGCTCATTTTGGTTGACGGCGCGCAAATGGCAGCCCATTTACCGATTCAAATTAACGGACATTCAAATCCTTTAAGAAACATTGACGCATTTGTTTTTTCAGGTCACAAAACCTATGTTCCCGGATCGCCGGGCGTTGTAATTTGCCGAAAAGACATCCTTAGCTCTATGGAACCGGAAGAAGTTGGCGGAGGAATGGTCGATCAGGTTCATGTTGACCGTTACACAATATTAGACCAATTCCCCGATCGCGAGGAAGCCGGTACACCTAACATCCCCGGCGCAATTGGCCTGGCGGCTGCAATTGACGTGTTGGATAAAATTGGTATGGAATTTATCTATGAAGATGAAACTGCTTTGATAAATGATGCTCTAAATCAAATAAAACAAATTGAGCATGTAATAATTTATGGAGACACTAATTGGTCAACTTGCCCGAGAGCGGCTTCTATTTCATTTAATATTCGTGGATTGGATCATGGTTTAGTTGCTGCTATTCTAAATGATTATCATAATATTGCCGTCCGTAATGCGTGTTTTTGTGCACATCCATATGTAAAAGAAATGATAATCGAAGAAATAATGGGTCCCGGAAAGGATTTAAACGAAATTGATTTTAATGCAGAATTAAAAGTTAAGGCCGGTATGGTGCGGGCATCTTTTGGTATATACAGTACCAAAGATGATGTTAGCGCATTGGTATCGGCACTAAAAGAAATTGTCGCCAAACGCGATGAATACTCGAGTTTATACAATCTTGATGGGACCGGAACATATTGTCATAAAACTTTCAAACCCAATGAAACAGATTTATTTAGTGTCGAATCATTTATTGACAAGTATCTACAAAATTTGTAATCATTGATTATATGAGTTTTACTGATCGCATATTAAAAATCCGAGAAGAGTTAAGTAATCACAATTATCGCTACTATGTGTTAAGTGATCCAATTATTTCAGACGGCGAGTATGATAGATTACTGCGCAAATTAGAAGAATTAGAAACTGATCATCCTGAATTAATAACACCGGCTTCTCCTACGCAACGCATTGGTGCTGCACCATTAAAAGAATTCGGAACAATTGAACATTCGATTCCTATGCAGTCGTTATCAAATGCTATGAATGATGAAGAATTGACAGCATTTGATAAGCGTATTCAAAAATTGCTCGAGACAAACAGTGCTATTAATTATGTTGCTGAACCTAAATTAGACGGTATCGGTGTCGAATTAGTCTACAAAAACGGTTTATTTATACATGGCTCCACACGAGGTGATGGCATAACCGGTGAGGATATAACACAAAACTTAAAAACAATTAAAGCAATTCCTTTAAAACTGAGAAGCGAAAATCAACTAATCCCCTCAACATTGGAGATTCGCGGTGAAGTATTTATGACAAAAAATGGTTTTAATGGATTGAATTCTAATCGTGAAGCCAAAGGAGAAAATTTGTTTGCAAATCCCCGCAATGCCGCTGCCGGAAGCTTACGTCAACTTGACTCAAGAATTACTGCTGAAAGACCGCTTTCAATATTTTGCTATCAGCCGGGAGTAGTTGAAAGCGTTGAATTTGCAACACACATGGAATTCCTTGAAGCATTGAAAAAGTGGGGGATTCCGGTAAACCCTCACGTTAAAAGTATTTTTGGAGCTGACGAGATCCGAAAATATCATCATGATATGGAATCTGAACGTAATGACTTGCCCTATGAAATTGATGGTACAGTTTATAAGGTAAATTCTTTTTCACAACAAGAAATATTTAGGTGTACGCAGCCGGTCTCCGCGTTGGGCAATTGCCGGTAAATTTAAAGCACAACAAGTCACAACAATCATTGACAATATTGATGTGCAAGTCGGGAGGACAGGCGCAATTACGCCTGTAGCACGACTGAAGCCGGTTCAAGTTGGTGGCGTAGTAGTAACCAATGCAACTCTGCATAATCAGGATGAAATTGACCGTAAAGATATTCGAATTGGCGATACCGTACTTATTGAAAGAGCGGGTGATGTCATCCCAAAAATCGTTAAAGTAATACTTGAAAAAAGACCAAAGAATTCAAGAAAATATCAAATATCAAATATTTGCCCCGTATGTGAACATCCGGTATTTAGATCTGCAGATGAAGCGGTACTGCGTTGTCAGAATTTATCATGTCCGGCGCAGATAAAAGGTAAAATTGAACACTTTGTTTCCCGCAATGCTTTAGATATTGATGGCTTTGGAGAAAAACTTGTTGAGCAGTTAGTTGACAAAAACATATTGTCTTCGGTAGATAAAATATTTACTCTAGAATACACGGATTTAGCAAATCTTGATCGAATGGCAGAAAAATCAGCAAACAATATTTTATTGGCAATTGAGAATTCCAAGAATACAACTTTCGCTAGGTTTGTTTACGGATTAGGAATTCGAAATGTCGGAGAACATATCGCAAAAGTTTTGGAAAAATATTTTAACGCAGATATACATTTATTAATGAACGCCACTAGCGCTGAATTAGACAATATTTTTGAAATTGGTCCAATCGTCTCGGAAGGAATTGTCAGATTTTGGACAGATAACGACAATAAAAACGTGGTATTATATAGTATAGAAAATGGTGTAAATATCGCTAAGCCGGATTTATCGTTTACGGCGCAAATATTTGAAGGAAAAACATTTGTTATAACCGGTAGTCTAGATTCACTTTCGCGCTCTGAAACAAAGGAGCTTATCCAAAAACTTGGCGGACGGGCGAGCGGTTCTGTTAGCTCAAAAACTGATTATCTTGTTGCCGGAGACAGAGCAGGTAGCAAATTGGAAATTGCGCAGAAATTGGGTGTAAATATTTTATCGGAAAAAGAACTTCTTGATATGATTGATAAGATTAATAAAAAATAATTGAGGCTATTATGAAAAAAAACGAAATGATGAAAATGAAAAATATTGTTGATGATGTGGTATTAATCATTCTTGCCAACAAAGAAGCCTTGGCAGAAATTGGAGTAAATCAGAAAACAATTTATGTAAAAGTACTTGGCTACGATGATTATGGAATATGGGCGGAATTTACAAATTTTAAAATACCAAAATTGAAAACTGCTAAAGGGAAAAAACCAAAACGCGCAATGTTTCAATCTGTTACAGGTTCGTTATTGATACCATGGCCGCTTATTCTCTCAATTGTCCATTTCCCCGGTGTGGAAGGATTTGATTTCCCTGATCCATTTGATTCACAAATGGGATTTGAAATTGACAAAGCATGAAACCCGCTGCAATTTTAATTGAAAAATTAGCAAAGTCATACAATGGAACAGTTGCCTTGCGTGATGTAAGCATCTCTATACCGGAAGGTCAATTTTTCGGATTGTTGGGTCCAAACGGTGCCGGCAAAACAACCACAATCAATATATTAACCGGCTTGGTTAATCGCGATACAGGCAAAACTGAAGTATTTGGTCGCGACACAATTAAAGATTATAGATTCACACGTTCACAAATTGGTGTTGCAGCGCAAGAACTTTCCATAGATTGGTTTTTTCCAATTGAATCATTATTATATCTACATGCCGGATATTTTGGTATACCCAAAAATAAGGCTCGTGATAAAATTGAAGAATTGTTAGTTCGTCTTGGTTTGGACCAAAAACGCAAATCACGCTTACGACAATTATCGGGAGGAATGAAACGTCGTTTTCAAATAGCCAAGGCTTTAGTTCATGATCCGAAAATAATTATTTTAGACGAACCAACAGCCGGTGTAGACGTTGAGCTACGGCACGAACTTTGGCAATATTTACGAGATTTACATAAGCTTGGAAAAACAATATTACTGACTACTCACTATATTGAGGAAGCAGAAATGTTATGTGAAAAAGTTGCAATAATTGACAAGGGAAAAGTAATTACAAACGATTCGCCCAAGAATCTAACTCGCCAATTGGGTAAGGCAGGAATAACAATTGCGTGTATTGGTGCAAGGGCGACTTAAGCAAGGTACTTGCTGATTTCCAATACACTTTTCAGGAAGGGCGACTTCATTTTTCAGTTAAAGATCCCGAAGCTGAATTACCAAAAATAATCAATATACTTTCAAAAAATGGAGTTCAAATTCAGCGCGTTGAAACGGAGAAATCATCCCTTGAAGATGTTTTCCTACATCTTACCGGAAAGGACATCCACACCGGAGATATAATATGAATTGGGTAGGATTCCGAACATTAATTAAACGTGAAGTAGGTCGTTTCTTCTCGGTTTATCGACAAACGGTAATACCGGGACTGATTTCCTCAGCCCTTTATATTCTAATATTTGGCTTTACACTACAACAGCGGATTTCACACATCGATGGTATTCCCTATACGTTATTTATATTACCCGGATTAATAATGATGAATACAATTACTAATGCCACGGCAAATACTTCATCATCCATGTTACAAATAAAATTATTACAACAACTACCCGATTTATTGACAGCTCCTCTTTCTAGTTTAGAAATATCGCTAGCGTATATAATTGGCGGGACGGTAAGGGGAACTATAAACGGTATTTTAGTCTTGCTGCTTGGTATTGCATTAATTGGAATGCCACTTGAGCACCCTTTTCTAACAATTGGATTTATAATATTAGTGTCATGGACATTTGCGAGTATGGGTCTTTTAATCGGACAAATGTCCGATAGTTGGGATCAACTATCGATGATACAAAGTTTTTTCCTCACTCCATTAAGTTTTTTAGGCGGTGTGTTTTATTCAATAAAAATGTTGCCTTCTTGGGCACAGAATTTGAGCTTTTTTAACCCGATTTATTACATGATAAACGGTATCCGTTATTCTATTCTCGGTGTTTCTGATTCTTCCCCGCTTTTCAGCTTTACAATGGCAATACTCATGACCGCAATTTTCACTACTGCAGCCATATTATTGATGCGAAGCGGTTATAAAATTAAACAGTAATTATGTCCTAATTGGACAGTGGGATAAACGCTAAAATTGTTCCGGGAAATTTATCTGTAGCAATTAAGAAACCAATATTATCCAAACGCACAATGCCTTCCCAATTACGCGAATCACTAAACTCAGACAACTTAATGTTAATTGGTAACGTTTCAGTTCTAACAATATTTTTATCAATGAATTGAAATTCTAATATTCTTTCAACCGGTTTTATATCTTTTTTATTAGTAATTGTATAATTCAATTCCGGTTTTATTAAACTATAGTCGCCGGGCCAAAAATAATTTGTCACCCAAAACCTGCCTTCATTGTCAACTTCAGTCGCATCAGTAATGCGATACTCTGTAAATGGGAATGGTTTTACAATGTCTGATTTTAAATCTTTATCAAACTGATGATAAATTGGTGCTCTGTTTACTTTTGCAGAATTCACCTCATAAATAGTTACCACAGAATTATTATATATTACTATTGTCTCGTAGGTCATATTCCGCAATATAATTGGGGTTTTGATTTTCATTAAACTTTTTTCATTAAGTTTGATTTCATTTTTACTTTTGTTAATAAATCCGCGTACAATGAAACCGGAATTTATTTTGCGTCTTTCTGCTTCAATTGTAACGTAAACCGTATCGTTATCAAAAACAATTGATTCATATCCTTCAAAACCACTTATCTGCTTATCAATGTCTGAAGAATTCCAATTAATTTCATTTGGTAATATTGCTGTGCGTGATGAATCAAGAAAATCAAAAATTTGTTGTTTGGGAATTGAATAAATTTGATCGTCTGGATATTGAGGCAGTAAAATTAAATTATCATTATACCAGGCGAGTCCCGATATTTCTTGGTTGGGACTGGTAATGTCCCCATTTAGAGTAATATATATTGGCTCGATGGCTTGACTGAAAACAATCAACGGTAAAAGTAAAATAATTTTGAATGCGGTATATTTCATAAACTTCCTAATAAATTCAGTAGTTAAATTTAGATGAGAACATCAAAACAAATGAATAAATTTGATCAGTATCGTTCACAAATGATGGAAGATCAAATCCGCCGTCGGGGATTTCCGACAAACGCGTTTTGAGCGCGATGGCAACAGTCCCGCGACATCTTTTTGTAGAAAAACATCAGCAGCAATTAGCCTATTTTGATGGTCCTCTACCTATCGGTCAGGGACAGACAATCAGTCAACCGTACATTGTAGCTTTTATGACCGAAGAATTACAGGTTCAAACACCTCATACTGTGTTAGAGATTGGTACCGGCTGCGGATATCAAACCGCTGTATTATCAATGTTGGCAAAAAAAGTAATTTCATTGGAGTGTGTGACAAAACTCGCTGAAACCGCTCGTAAAAGATTAAGCGAACTCGGCTACGACAATATTCAAGTCTACAATAAAAACGGAATGGATGGGCGGGAAGAAAACGCTCCTTACGACAGAATTATTGGAACAGCTGCTCCTACTTCTATACCGAAAAAATTAATTGAACAATTAGCACCACATGGCAGAATGATAATCCCGGTTGGTGCGAGTATTTTTGATCAGTCACTTTTCATTATTACTAAAAATAAAAAGGGTACAGTAAAAATTAAACGTTCTCTTCCCGTGCGATTTGTTCCAATGGTTGACTAAAACAAATTATATGCTGCGTACTCCGTTGACACTTAAATGAGCACCAAGTATGCAGTTTGCGATTGAATTTTAAAATTCACCCTCAATTAATTATGCTATAACGCTTAAAATATTATGGTATGATTATTGTACTATTTCAGACGAGCACTTTGTAATATTCAATTATATTTATCAATCATTAAGGATTATTATGAGAAAAATTAAATTAACAGTTTTGTTCATATTTATATTAATTGCAACAAGTTGCACACACACTCGGGTAGTATCATTCATAGACCCGATGCTGGTAATAAAACATACAATCGCATTGCGGTAGTAGGCACTGTGGATGATTTATCGGATAGATTGGCTATTGAGAAGCAAATGGTTAAAACATTGCTCGAGAATGGTGTAAATGCTATCTCAAGTTTATCATTATTACCACCAACGCGTGAATTTACACTTGAACAGGAAAACGAAATATTTACCAATAATAACGTGGAAGCTCTAGTTCTTGTTCAAATAGATAATGCAGGATACATGGTTTCTACAGGCCAATTAGCTTTAATACTGAAACCCGCAAGAAGCATGGGAAAAAAGTAAAAACTACCACGGTAAGCGGAGGAGGAACTGAACATAAAGCATTCAGTCAGCTAAGAGTTTCTTTGGTTGAATTAGAATCTAACAAAACAATGTGGATTGGCGACGTAGATGCAAGAGCGTTTTTTGACTCAATCGATCCTGATTGGGATATGGAATTATTATTAAAAGCTTCCTCAAAGAAAATTGCAAAAGAATTGATCAAAACCGGATTAGTTAAATATTAAAAAGGATTGATTAACGCTAGGCGAAAATATTGCTGCGGATCATCTTGATTCTGCCAACTTTGAATTGTTTGTGCTTCTCCCAATGCAAAATTGATTAGAGTTATTTTACCAACATTAATTGCAAAT
>PVMK01158299.1_pt1 | contig 10960 bp, 10 predicted proteins | sample 1853481 | NCBI WGS metagenome assembly PVMK01 (sample SAMN08533507, study PRJNA380276) | Marine sediment metagenome, whole genome shotgun sequencing project. | reverse complement strand
TGATCAAATAATCCCTTTGAGTGGGATTATGATAAAACGAAAACAGTGTAGCTCAGCTTGTCTAACTTCTGCTTACAGTTTTTGTCTAGAGGACAGGAACACTGTCCTGAGTTATGGTGAACTTGAAATAAACGAAGGTAGTCTTGCATCAATTACTTTTGAAAGTCTGCAAACAGAAACCGATATGATAAAAATTGCTGAAACAAGAGAGCAACTTTTAGAGTACTGTAAACTTGATACTCTTGCAATGGTGAAGATTTTGGAAATGTTAAACGAAGAATGAATTGAGGAAGGTTGGAAACCCGGGCTTTAAGTTGGCATTAATATTGTCGTTTGATTTTCACTTTAATTTGCTTATTTACTCCCCGCATAATTTTAATTATATGAAATTTTCTCTTTTCAAATACTCGATTATATTTTCAATTTGCTGGGTTGCAGGATGTAATGATACTACTACTACTGTTCAGCCATCGCAAAATGATGAATTTGGCTTTACTGTGTTCAACGCTAATGTTAGTTTTGTTAAATCAGTTGCATTAAATGAGAACAAAAACCTTTATGCGTGGTGTGGCCGAACAAATGAGGTTAAAGTAAGCGGCAAAGCTCCTTTCTTGAGTCATATTGGTTATGTTAATGCAGTGGATTTTAATTATACTGGCACTCTACTTTTAAGCGGAAGCAGCGATCATAACATAAAGCTTTGGGATGTTGGAACGGGTGAATTATTAAAAACTTTTTCCGAGCACGTGACCCAAACTAAGGATGTTATATTTACACCGGATGGCAAGAATGCTGTATCGGCAGAAAATAATTACATAGTTTATTGGCGGAATGTAGTGGAAGGACATATTGGTAGGAAACCATTTTACGGGCATACAGGAACTGTTAATTCCATTGATATGAATCAGGAGATGAGCAAAATTGTCAGCGGCAGCCGGGATGGCACTATTAAAATATGGGATGTGGAATCCGGGCAGATGCTTCAGTCTATATATGCTCACCCTTACGGAGTAAGTGATGTTGAATTTAACAAAAGTGGTAATAACATAGTTAGTTGCGGCAGGGATTCGTCTATAAATTTATGGGATGCGGATTCTTACCAGTTGATTAAAAATATAAAAACGAACTTCAGGGTAAATTCGGTTAGTTTTCATTATTCGGGGAATTATCTTGCTGTCTGTGGAAACGACACATCAGTTTTCATTTATGATGTTTCAGATTTGAGTATTATAAGAACACTCAGTGGACATACTTCAAGCATTTTAGATGTTAAGTTTAGTAAAAGTAACAACACTATTATAAGCGGTGGTGCAGATGATAAAGTAATTGTGTGGTATAATGTTTTCAGTGAGAACTAAAATTAGCTCTGTGTCTCTTCGGTTGTTCCCTTTTTAACGCAGAGACGACAGAGTCGCAAAGAAATTTATTCCTTATTCCATCCCGGAACTCTTCCCGGAGTCCATGGCGCACCATATTTTTCCATTTGCGCTTCAAGATTTTTCAATTCAACTTCAAGCAAACTTTTTAATTGAGTAAGAATTGATTCAAATTCTTCAGTGGCAGCTTTGTAATTATCCCGTTGAGTTTGAGTCGGTGATGAAGTGGTTCTCCCTACTCCCCAGGCAATCTCGTTTAACCGGTCATAAATTGTGGGAAATGTAGGTTCATGCCGCCCTGCGATTGTTTCATCTCTGTAAAGATGTTGAAGAATATTATCTGTTTCACTCTTTATTCTTAATGCATCATCCATCAAGCTGTTTGGTGCCCCGGGAGTTTGTTTGATCGCATAAATTAGAACATCCATTTTTGCTTTAAGATCCCGCGTTGAATTTAACGCACCTTCTACTGCGCGGTTGAATTCCCAGAACTTCGTTTGGAATGCAACAAGCTCTCCCGATCTTCTGCAGGTAGAGTAGAGTTTTGAAGAACCTTTGCTTCAAATTCCTGAGGTCCGGCTATCTCTGTTAAAACTCCATCAACAGACACGGATAAGGTAACGAAATATTTTCCGGGCATAACAGGTGATCCGCTTTCATTTTTACCGGTTACTGTTTTAACGGGATTTGTATCTGCAAATCTTAAATCCCATGTAACCCGGTTTATCCCCGATTTAACGTCTTCTTTTAATTTTCTTACAACGTTTCCACTTTCATCCGAGATAGTAAAAAGGAGGTAGGACTTCTCTTCTCTATCCTCCAACCGAAGTTCATCCCAGCTTGGATAGTAAACAGGCTTATCTTCTTTAATCAATTCTTTTTCATTTTTCTGCCGCTCTGCTTTCCTCGTTTTCGGTGCTTCTTTTATGTAATAAGTAAAGGTTGCACCAAAAGGAGGATTTTCCGCTTTGAAGAAAGAGCTGCCGACACCGCCAAAAGTACCTCTGCGTTTACGAACATTAAAGCGTCTTTAACAGGATATAAAATATTCTCCATCTCTTCCAGGTTTTTCTCATCAATCTCTCTTAAAGGGTGCATAATTATCCAGCACATAAAATCCTCTCCCGAATGTTCCTAACACCAGGTCATTTTCTCTTCTTTGGATATCAATATCCTTGACAGCAATAGTAGGTAAATCACCCTTTAGCTGTATCCATTTCTTCCCGCCGTTAATTGTGAAGAAACACCGTATTCTGTTCCAACGAACATAAGTTCAGGTTTAACGTGATCCTGAATTATTGAATAAACTACGTGAGGTGCTTTCAAATCACCAGAGACAGACTGCCAGCTTTTACCCCTGTCCTTGCTGACTAAAACGTAAGGCTTAAAATCTGCGCGCTTGTGATTATCAAATGAAGCGTACACGGTATTCGGATCGTGCAATGAGGCATAGAGACAGCTTACATAAGTTATGTCAGGAACGCTGGGGAACTTTTCAATCTTTCTCCATGTAGTTCCGCCGTCTTCGGTTACCTGTATTAAACCGTCATCTGTTCCCACATAAATTAATCCTTCAACCAATGGTGATTCGGTTAGAGAAACGATGGTGCCGTAAAATGATGTGGAGGCATTTTTAGCAACAGCATCCACACTCCAGACTTTACCCATCACCTCAAGTTTGTTCCTATCAATTTGTCTTGTAAGATCGGGACTAACTGCCTCCCAGCTATTGCCCCTGTCTTCACTTTTAAATAATTTATTTGCAGCAAAGTATAACCGCGTATGTTTATGCGGACTAATAATTAATGGTGTGTCCCAATTCCACTTTAGCGGTTTTTCGTCAACTCCTGCTTGCGGTTTAATGCTTATATACTCCCCGCTTTTTTTGTCGTAACGAACAAGCCCGCCGTATTGATATTGCGCATAAACGATATTGGGATCAACCGGATCAATTGCAGATTCGTAACCATCGCCGCCAAGAGTTGGAACCCAATCAGCGTTTACTATGCCTTCATTATTAATTGTTTGTGAGGGCACTCCCATACTATTGTTATCTTGTGTGCCGCCGTAAACCCAGTAAAATGGTTCAGAGTTGTCAACGCTAACTCTGTAAAATTGTGTGATAGGAAGATTGCCTTTGAACAGCCATGTTTTAGCGCCGTCGAATGTTTCATAAATTCCCGCCCATCACCACCAATTAAAAAGTGATCTGTATTATCCGGATTAATCCATAATGCATGATCATCAACATGTCTTGCTTTGTTGCCAACATTATTAAATGTTTTTCCACCATCAATTGAAACTTTTGTACGTGTATCAAGAGAGTAAATTTTATCTACATCTTTCGGATCACAAAATATTTCGTTGTAATATTGTGCGCTTGATGTTTTATAATCGTTTGTCTTTTTCCATGATGCGCCCCTGTTTGTTGATTTATAAAAACCACCTTTTTCACGCGCTTCTATAATTGCAAAAACATAATCGGGATTTACAGGTGAGATGGCGAGACCAATTCTTCCAATATCGCCTTTGGGCAAACCTGATTTTAGTTTATTCCACGTAGCACCGCATCAGTTGATTTATAAATTGCAGCTTCCGGTCCGCCGTTAAGTAAAACCCAAACGTGCCTTCTTCTCTGGTAAGATGCTGCATAAAGAACATCTGGATTTCTCGGATCCATCACAACATCGGTTACACCCGGTGTTTTCACTTATGTAAAGAACCGAATCCCACGTAGCGCCATAATCTGTAGATTTATAAAGTCCGCGCTGACCACCCGGTCCCCACAAAGGTCCTTGCGCAGCAGCGTAAATTACTCTTGAATCTCTTGGGTCAACCAGATTTGTAAAGACCGCGCTGACCACCCGGTCCCCACAAAGGTCCCTGTGCAGCAGCGTAAATTACTTTTGAATCTCTCGGGTCAACCAATATTTTAGCAATGTGTTCTGATTTCTTCAACCCAATATTTTTAAAACTTTTTCCACCGTCTTCCGATCTGTAAATACCATCGCCCCAGGAAACAGAACGCTGACTGTTATTCTCACCTGTTCCAACATAAACAACGTGCGGATTATTAGGATCGAGTGTAACACATCCAATTGAGTACGAATCATATTTATCAAATATCGGTTCCCATGTTGTACCTGAGTTTGTGGTCTTCCAAACATTACCTGAAGCAACCGCGGCGTAAAACTCGTGATAGTTATTTGGATTAACAGCAAAATCAGTTACTCTACCGGATGTAATAGCCGGACCGAGCAATCGAAATTTTAATCCGTTAAACGTTGATGATTTATAAGGAGATTTATCTTCTTCTTTTTCATCATCATCATTTTGTGCGAAGACATAAGTTGATGTGATTAAAACTGCAAGTAAAATGATGGATATCTTTTTGATCATAACAGCACCTTTCAAATGAAAATTTTTGGAATGTAAACTTCGATTTTTTAAGCAAACGCATATCAAAAATTAGAAAAAGATGAGAAAGAATTCAATATGAATTTGATGAATGGTTTAATTTGTCATTGCGAGCGATAGCGAAGCAATCTATTATGTGTGAGATTGCATCTCCCGCTAAAGCGGTATCGCAATGACTAAAATCATTTGAATGCTGTTACTGATAATAAATAGATTTTAAATGTATTAACAGCACCCGCCGCCATCATAAAAGTAAGTTGATTCTGAGATGAAAATATCATCTCTTTCTAAGGAGGCAAGATCACCGGCAGTTTTATCGCAAATAGCTAACGGCTGATTCTGCAAAAGGATGTGACCATTATTATCATCAAATAATTCATCTTTGCCATAATAAATTGCTGTCTTCCCTGTAAAAATACATGCACCGTCTTCGGGCACAGGATCTTTTATTGTGCAGATCTCAACACTCTCGATAAAAATTAATTTATTTGTATCATAATGTTTTGGGTCGAGTAAACGGTAAGGTCTTTTCGCCCTTACTTCAATCGTTCCAAAACCTACTGATATTCATCTTTTTAAGTATTCATTTAAAGGAACAGCACCGCTTAAACAAAGTGCACGAAGCTGCTCATCATTTTTAAGGTTTTCCGGCATTAACTGTTCGCAAACAGGATCGGAAAGAACAAGTCTACCATGTGGTTTTAAAACACGATACATTTCTTTTAAGGCGGTATCAAGTTCTTCATCGTGAAAGATATTGAACAAACAGTTTTGTGCAGCAACATCAATCGTTTCATCTTCTATCGGCAAGCATAATGCATCACCTTCTCTAAGATCAACAAAATCAGAACTGAACCATTTGTTTGTTTTCTCAGCTTCGGATAAATTAGTTCTGCAGGCATTTATCATCTCACTAACTGGATCAATTCCAATTACTCCGCCTTGTCTTCTGCTGAAGTATGCAAATTGCAGTACTTCCATTCCGCCACCAACACCAACATAAAGAATAGATGGATTGTCCACGAGATCTCTCGGGTTAACTGTGCTGCCGCAACCGTAATTCATTTCAAGCATCTTTTCAGGAATTTCCAAATCCGGCAATTGCCATACAGGAGTGGTTGTACAGCATAATCCTTTATCCGGATTTAATGCAGCTTCTTTATAAACATCTTTTGCCGTTGATAAATAAGAGTCTCTCATTCTTTATTCTATTCTTGTTGTTGTGATTTTAAGTGCCGCAAAGTTACATAAAAAGATTATAAATCTGACCGCAAAATTTTGTTTTTGTCTTGCATCAGACATAGTTAACTTTGCCGTATTCAAACTATAAATTGGAGAGCAAAACTACGGTGAAATAGTAAACATTGCTTCCACCGCCGCTTTAAAAGGTTATAAAAGCCAGACAGTTTATGCTTCATCTAAATTTGCATTAAGAGGAATGACTCAATGCTGGTAGGCTGATTTAAGAAAATACAATGTGAGGGTAATACTTGTGAATCCCAGCGAAGTTACAACTGCTTTTGGAAGCAGGTAAACAGTTGAGTGATTATGTTAGAGAATATCAGGCTCTTTACGGCAGAAAACTTCCTACTCGTGGTAATGTGCAGACTATTGACAGTGGGAAATCTCAGAGAAATGAAATTATTAACTTGAACCTTAATTAGTTCCGTTAATTTATCAGAGAACTAAGCATTCTAAGGATTCCGGTGAATGTCACCCGTGTGATTATATAGCTGTGGTCAATCAGTATATTGACTTAATAGTGATTGACCACTAATTTTGTTTATTTCAGTTTATACGGTATCACTTGATACTATTTCAACAATAGCATTTTTTTAACATCTACAAATCCTTTAGTCTCCAATTTATAGAAATACATACCGCTGCTTAATTCTTCTGCATTAAAGTTAACTTGATGTACCCCAGCCTCCTTTAATTCACTAACCAGCACTTTTACCTCTTCACCCAGCATATTATAGAGTATCAGGTTTACAACTCCAGACTCCGGAAGAGCATACTTAATTGTTGTGCTTGGATTAAATGGATTGGGATAATTCTGCTCAAGAGTAAATTCAAGAGGAGCAGTAACTTCAACTGTAACTTCAACTGAATATTCAAAAGAACCATCAAAATCTATTTGCTTTAAGCGGTAAGTGTAATTTCCACTTGCAACTCTTGAATCAACATAAGAATATGCTTGAATATCGGTGGTTGTACCGTGACCCGGAACAAAACCGACCTTCTCAAATTCTCCGTCACCTGTTCTTCTCTGGATATCAAATCCCTGGTTGTTAATTTCAGTAGCTGTTGTCCAGTCTAACTTTATCCTCTCTTCTATAACTGAACCAGAGAAGATGAGAGCTCTACTGGTAGTACAGCGTCTGTTTGTAACAGCATAAAAACGTCAAAGGCATAAGCTTGATTTATAGGACCATATGATTCTGCCCGGACTTTGAAAGTTCCATCTGACCCCGGATTAATGTAAATCCAACGCGCAACATAACCTTCATCGTGATTATTGCCCGTGTTGAACCAAACTGACTCGTTGCTAATTTGATATACTCCGGTGGTGCTTATGTTTGAAGTGTAATCTACACCAGAAATAGTATATTGTGTGTTCCGGTCAGGATAGCCAGCTCCACCATTTGTGAATTTATTGGCACGCGAGGAGGAGGTGGCAAAAGTATAAAACTTGTCTGGATTTAAGTCTGTGAATGTTAAATCAACGTACCAGCCTGAACTTCCGTAATAGATTACTCCTGTCATATCTGCAATGCCGCCGAATGTATTGCGGGCATCTGTGCCCGAGGCACAATCATAGCCCCCAGTCCACGGAGTAGCAATCGGTCCACCGTTCCAGTTAACCCCACCGCTTTCTGTGAGGGCCGCAGTAACACCTGTGCTTACACCATTAGATTGATTTAGTAAAAGACCTGAAGATGAACCTCCACCAGTCGGAGGAAAACCAGAACCGATTCCAAATTCAGTTACGTTGGAGCCTATGTAATGAATCGATTGTCCGTTGGGATCTGTGCCCGTACCATCCAGGCTAAGATCATATACGCAATCGTTGTATGCGATCCAGTCTGCCGGAACCATAAAATACGCATAGCCGCTTACTGAAGCATTTTGAGTAGTGGCATTGGTGCTAGTATGGGTTATATCTCCGCTGGATCGATCCAATGGCTACCTGGTTGAATCTCACATAAATCGGTGGTTGGGGATACAGTACCGCAGATCTGACAATACAACAGAGATGCCCAACCCGCTGCCGCTGGTTGTGGAAATTTCAAAACCTGTGGGGGGAGTAATTGTAATATCATCTTCCAGGTTGCTGCCCGATACAGTGTAACTTAATTCATCAGAAGGTGTGCCTGCTACTGTGTGAAAGGGATAATTTCCCAGATTTGAAGTAACAGATATGGTTGGGGTTAAAACATTAGCTAAAACTTCAAAGCAGGCATTATCGGCTTCTGCACCTGCGGCAGTATAATTCTTATAAGCCGGCCATATAGTACTTGCAGTAAAATATTTAGTATCCGGAGCCCCGCCGGGCCAAGTGAGGGTAGAAGTAACAGTACCGGTATATGGTACACCCGTTGGATTACCACTGCCATCTAACTCAACAAGACTTACATCCAGGCTTGCTTCTGTAGCTCCTAACTTAGTTATTTCAACACTAAATCGATACCACGTATTGGCTGATGTACTGCTTATATCTACAATTTGAGTCTGAATTCGCGTGCCTGAACTATTTCTCCAATAGGTCACAATTCCACCATCGATGTGATCGAGCTGAACTCCGAAAAAGTTTGTGGAACCAACATCACTATTTGTTATCATCCAGCCTATACGGTCGTCATCAAATTGACCACTGCCATCAGTTTTAAAATCCATTTGTGCATTTAATCCAGTAACATCAGCAGCGTTCCAGTTGAATGGATACGCTGTCCAGGTGAAGATATTATTTGCGGCTGATAAACCACGTGAACCCGTAACACCATTAGTAGCACCAATCACAGGTCCATTCCCCCCATCAAACCATTCACTATCAGATCCTACATTGTTACCAACAGTAAATGTTTGATAATCTTCGCAAACTTCTACTCCCGATGGTGGTAATGCAGTTCCACTCACAGCTACATTCTGTGTAGTTACACCAGTACTGGTATGAGTAATATTTCCACTCGATGTACCGGTTGTTGCACGATTAAATCTTACATATATAGTGGTGGATGATACGGTACCGCCTGATTCTGTTAATACAACTGATGATCCAAACCCGCTGCCACTAGTTGTTGACACTTCAAAATCTGTTGGTGCTGTAATTATAATATCATCTGTTAGACCGCTGCCTTCAACTGTATAATTCTGTTCCGCTGATGGATTTCCCGGTGTAGAGCTAAACGAATTTAATGGTGTTCCTGTTATTGTAATGGCCTGATCACTAGTTAAAACTTCAAAGCAGGCATTATCGGCTGCTCCTGAAATTGAACTATAATTCTTATAAGCCGGCCATATCGGACCAGTAAAATATGCGGGATTAGGAGTATTTGTAGCGCCCACTAAATCAGTATTGGCTATTACTCCGCTTGCTATCATACTTACCGGATTTCCAGATCCATCAAGTGACCATAATTCACCTTCAATTCTTGCTGATGTTGCGCTCAGTCTTGTTATTTGGGCTATTAAACGATACCATCCATTTGCTGTAATACTCACTCCATCCAGATTTGCCATTTCTACTCTGATGTCATCACCGACGTTGTGATCCCAATATCCTTCCATTCGTAAATGATTAGAGGCATTATCAAGCTGGATTCCAAATATATGATTTGAACTTGTTGATGTTGCAGACTTCATCCAACCAACCCGGTCATCATCAAAATCTCCGCTCCCATTAGTTTGAAAATCCATTTGGATATTTAAACCTGTAAAATCAACTGCATTCCAATCAAACGGATGTGCGGTCCAAGTGAAGATATTATCATGGTTATCCACACCCCATGTTCCCCCAACACCTATGTTATCTTCTATATATGGGCCGGGGGCTGCAAACCATTGGGTTCCTGAAGGTTGGCCGTTATCACTGATACGTGTATGATTAGCCCATCCTGTTTCGAAACCTTCACAAAACTGAGATTCGTTTATTCCTATTCCAAAGGGTTGAGTATAGGTTAAACCATTTGCATTGGTTAGTACCGCTCTTACAAATTTAGAATTTATTGCTGAAACATTTATTGCTGCTGCAGTTCCTACTACGCTAGTATTATCATCATACCATGCAATGCTTGTATAATTACCCCCGGAAATTGTTATGGAACTTCCACTTACAACTACATCTGTTAATGTTGGAGTTGTTGCTTGTCCGTAAGTTGGGCTTCCGCTATTTGACCCACCCGGCTCATAGGAAAAGTAAAGCGCACCGTTTCCCATTGCAGTTTTAACTTCCGCTTCAGTTAAATCATTCATTAAGAGATGTTGATAATTTCTGAAAGAATGATTTGTAATACTATGCATGTCATCGTCTGAAAAACCCCAACTAAATCATCGGGGTTTCGCACTGCATTTATGTTGTCCCAAAGCATTCTATCTCCCGATATCGGTCTCCTTGCTTATACGCTTCCAGTCCTACGACTACGTCTCCATAATCATCAAAATAACTATTATACCAGCTTACAGGATGACTATATCTTCCGGGATGGTTAAAGATTGATAATCCACCTTGTCCCCGTATGTATTGAAATGCATCGTCATAATTAGAACCAGTCCCATTGTAATCAGTTAAAAAAGCGCCACGATGGTCTGCGCCCGACATTTCATTGCCCGATATTGCCAACATATCACCGAAATAAAATTCAGATGAAGCTGAGGGTACTAATGGACTTTCAACTATGTAATCCGACCAGGCCCATGTATTATGGCTATGATCTGTTAATGCAAGAATATCATAACCTCCGGTGCCGTGATAATGATATATCACAACATCCGGGTCACTTGAACCATCGCTTTCGGTAGTATGTGTATGTAAATTAGCTTTATAGTGATTGACAGTTTGAAAATTAACTGACTCATATGGATTATATATTACTACTGTTTGTGAATAAGTAATAGACACTACAGTTAGCAAAACAAAAAGTAACAAATGCTTTTTCATATCACCCTCG
>PVMK01188601.1_pt1 | contig 10961 bp, 13 predicted proteins | sample 1853481 | NCBI WGS metagenome assembly PVMK01 (sample SAMN08533507, study PRJNA380276) | Marine sediment metagenome, whole genome shotgun sequencing project. | reverse complement strand
GACCAGGTGCCAGAAGGCCAGTGAGGGCTTGCCTGAAGCTGGGTAGGGTATGTCCATCTCAGGCATGCCCTATCCGCTGCACACCTTACCACAAGAGAGGTAGAGGATGGAAGAGGGTATGGATATTATTGAGATTGATTGTCTTCTTTGTAGACGGGGAGTATCGCGGTGTCTTCTGTTTTGACTCTTGAAAGAGTACCATCCAATAGTCCCCCAGGTTCTATGGACAGTGTATCGTATGATATGTCTCCTTTAACTTTTCCTGTGCTGAGGATGCCTAACCTGTGGCTGCAAATCATCTCGCCTTCAAAACTTCCTGCCACATGAACGGTTTCGGCTTCAACATTTGCATCAACATTACCATCTGCCATAATCTCCAAGGAACCACACCTTATAGTCCCGGTCACAGAACCATCTATAATTAGGGTGCCTTTTGTTTCAATATTCCCTTCCAGCTTGCTGCCAGCTGAAATGATAGTAGTTTCAACCGGTTTGATTGGATTTTTGAAAAGTTTCTCTTTACTACCCTGCTCTTTGGGCTTTTCTGTTTTCTTTTTCCACATGATTAATCCCCTCTTTTTTAGGAAGCGTTCAGGATTTCAGCCATACAGAATTTGCAAGGTTCATGCCTGTTTATCTCAAGTGTTAGGAAGCATGGGAGGGGTGGAAAAGAAAACCCCCATCGACCCTATGCCGATGGGGGCAATCTGAAAGGGGTTGGGAACGAGTGAGCCACCACACTCACGTCACGGATTCACTAATGCAAACCCGATGCCAAGAAAAAGAAAACCCCCAGCAATCTACGCACCTTGACATCACCAGACATCTCGTGCCAGAGTGAATCCTTCCTAGCTTCAAAGACCACGTTGCATTGTCCTAGGATATCCTCACTCCATATGAGGTCATGGCATCTTTACTCAGAAATAACCCCGAGCTTGCTAAAGAATGGCATCCCACCAAGAATGGTTCGCTAACGCCTGCGGATTTAACCCCCGGCTCAAACAAGAAGGTTTGGTGGATTTGCACCCAGGGCCATGAATGGCAGGCCAGAGTTACTGACAGAAACTACCGCAAGACTGGATGCCCTTACTGTTCTGGGTACAGAGTTTGTATCGATAACTGCCTATACACTATTAACCCAACTCTTGCCCGTGAATGGCACCCGATCAAAAACGCTCCTCTAACCCCTAAAGACGTTACCCCGGGCTCTACTAAGAAGGTATGGTGGACATGCAGCCAAGGTCATACATGGGAAGCTGTGGTGAGCAACCGAAATAGCGGCACTGGATGTCCCTACTGTGCTGGAAAAGCAGTAGGCGCTGATAACTGCTTGCAGACCATTAACCCTGAGCTGGCCAAGCAGTGGCATCCAACAAAGAACGGTCGCTTGACTCCACTGGATGTAACTCCAAACTCTGATAAGAAAGCCTGGTGGATCTGTGGCAGTGGCCATGAGTGGAAAGCCACTATTTCCAATAGGAACAGAGGCAGAGGGTGTCCCTATTGTGCTGGCAGGGCGGTAGGCGAGGATAATTGCCTTGAGACCGTAAATCCTTCCCTGGCCGCTGAATGGCACCCTGCAAAGAATGGTAGGCTAACTCCCAGAGATGTGACTCCAGGCAGCAGCAAGAGGGTTTGGTGGCAGTGTAAGAGGGGGCATGAGTGGACGGCTCTGATACACAGCAGGAGTAAGGGCTATGGGAGGTGTCCGTATTGCAGCGGTAGGAGGAGAAAAGCGTGAATGCCGCGAGCCTGCTGCCGGAGTGGCAGAGGGCGGAGTCATATACGCTTTTACGGAACGTTCGTAAGTTTCACTCCTAAAAAGAACCCACCTGCAATTAAGTCGAGCGGGAACCAAACTTTCTCTTGCACCCGCATTCATCCTATTCTAATCTGAGAATAGTTCCTTCTATCAGGATATATTTTCTGGGGGACTACCAATGACAGATAGCAAAAAGCAGGCTAGAAGAACAGCGACGGTATCTCACCGTTTGCTGTCCAGCCAAGAGTCTCCGAAAGAAAAAGTCACCATTCGAGTGGCTGCCAAGACCCTTAATTTATCGAAGGGTCAGATAATTACTTACCTCAACCAGGGAATACTAACCCGGCTAAAAGAAGGCGACCAAATTTACATTCTAATGGATGAGATCAGAGCCCTGCGTGACAGCGTGAAAAAACTAGATGTCACCACCTCTATTGATAAATCTAGTGTGAGAGAGAGGACTAAGGCCAAACTGAGGGAATTGGAGAAAGAGCAGCAAAAGCGCCTGGTGGATTCTAGAAGCACAGCAAATGCTAATAAGCAGCATTTATTAGAGAAGACTCAAGCTAATTTACTTATGGTGGAGGAGTTGAAGTATCTTAGACGGCCCTGGTGGAAGGAATTATTTGGCCACCTACGGCTGCAGCCTGAGCGTTCTATGGAAAAGGGGGTGGTGTTATGCGGCACCCTCGCTTTATTGGCAGTTCTGATTTTCTCAGTGTGGTGGTTCAACCGTTCCCCGAAACAGCCTCCGTCGCCCGAGACCGAGGGACAGGCCTCCGGGTATGAAACAGTCCAGGTTACCTCTCAGGCTGTGTTGGATTCAGAGTTGCAGCAAGAACAATCCGCCAGGGTGGACCAACCACCTGGGCCGCTCCATACCACAGTAGCACCGGAGCCAGAGCCAGCAGCACTCAATGCCCAAACCCCTCAGCCATACTCATCAAGTGTTGAAGACTCACCCTATTCGGAAAAAAGAGCTCGCCCTTTGTCAGAAGCAGACCAGCAAGTCGTTGGGCTATCCTCGACACCGCCGCCCTATATTCTGCGAGTCGAGACCATGGCACCTACCTGGCTCCGCGTGGTTATTGACGAGAGGCAAGAACTCGAATATCTGCTTCACCCTAATGAAAAGCATACCTGGAGGGCAAGGTCAGGTTTTAGACTCCACATAGGAAACGCCGCTGGGCTTCAGCTTTACCTGAATGACCAGCTCCTAAAGCCTTTGGGGAAAAGCGGCGAGGTGGTTCACCTCCAACTACCAGATTCTTCGCTAATCGTCACCTCCAGCTCAGAATATACCAAGCCAGCGAGTAAGCCATGACCGTAGTGACCTTCAATGATCCAAATTCCACATAACTAGCCAATATGGAAAACCCTTCAAAAGTTAAGATATGGATATCTCAAGTACTTGCAAATTAGTGTAATGTTACATTTATGGTAGAGATCTTTATATCCAATTTTAGCGGAATAAATACTATATGTGGTAGCGCCCCTTCAAACGCTGAAGTTTAAATTAAAGTATGTAATATAAACTTTCAGGAGGCCGATGCGGACTTTAAGCATTAACGATATATCTCGATTTTCCTGGACACGCTAATCCGTCTAACAATATACAGGCTGGGAAGTGGGCAGGAAAAACAGATATCACAACCTACGCAGGTATACGAACTGGATATACTAGAGAGATTACAGGGACAACTGAAGGGATTGGGGCAAATAGATCAATTATTAGCTCGACCTACAATGAGCTTCTGACCAGGATGAATGACTGCGTCAGGTGCAAGTCCATTAAGTTGTCTCAATTCGCCAACAGTCAAGCCATAGCGGCGACTTATGCCATACAGCGTCTCACCGGCACGGACCTTATGGTAGCGAACCCCTACTACCGCCTCGGATGGCTTAGTAGTGGTATGTGTTGAGGGTGTACTTAACCTGTTGAGTGTGTTCATGAATATTGTGAACTCTTTATTTTTTTCCTCAATCTGATCTACTTTTGCTTCAATCCAATTTAGTCTAGTAAGATCCCCTTCAACCTGCTTGAGCCTAGTTTCCAATGATTTGATCCTGGTCTCGAGTTCATTGTTCCCGGAACGCGGCAATAGAAAGATAATGAAGATGACTAATCCGATTAGCCCTACACCAATCCATACAGACGAAGTTTTAAACTTCTGATACGAGTCCGGGGTGGGCTCACTATTTTCATTATCATCCCGAGATGAATATTCTACTTCTTCAGAGAAATCCACTTTTATATCTATCTCATTTGTATCAAATTCGTCATTCCGTATCATGACTATTTCTCCAGCCACACAGTCGCTATTGTCCTCAGCAAATATATATCTCAAACTGTGTGTATCATGTGCCAACAAGAATTTACACCATGTCCGATGCGCTCAATTTGGCACATAATCTGATAGGGTGTCAAGGCGAACTGATACGCACCGGTTATTTCGTCCAAGACGCGAAACTCAGTCGTGTAATCGGTCTTCTATGGTTGTGGGTAGACGATTATCAGAGGTCTAATCATGTGGCTTTCGACCCAGAAATGTTCTTTCAATTAAATCAAAATAATCGATGCTACTTTAGTCTTCACGCCCCCTCACGCCGGACTCCATGGTTTCACCTTATGAGCATCTTTCTCGAACGGGAATCAATGACTACATATGGTTATCGGTTCTCAAAAGACAAAGTGTAGATTAAAGTATGTAATTCACATTCCAGAGTTTGAATGTAGCACTAAAAAGCGGAGCCGAAGCTCCGCAGTGTTTTGTGGAAAATGATTCCTCCACTCAATAGTCTTTATTATCTTGTAGTGGGGAAAGATCGACATTTTGAACCATATGCTGAGAGGTTTGAGCATGAAAAACCCTTGTGGTTCTCAATACAGAAGTACCCAGAAGTATTGGGGCAAGAGAAAGTATCAGAAGAATAATAAAGAGAACAATGAGAGATATAAGTCTAGAGTTATTCATGATGTGTCCAAGCCGCAGCCCTTTCTGGTTCACTTAGACAACTACTGAGGCGGAGCCAAAGCTCCGCATAGTATTTGGAAAGGGGAAAGTGCAGCGCCAGGAGACAGTCCTCCCGGCGTTGCTACGTGCAGTCAATGCGAAGCCGTCAAGCCGAACCGTGATTCAATTACAGTCCAATTTTTGCCCCGCTAAATTGAGGAAGGCGCTCAAGTCCGTATTCTCTCTGCATCTGATGTCTTGCGCTGCAATGTTCTTTTGGACAAACGCTTTCAAATTGAACTTCACGAGGATATCCCCGGTGACGGCATCATTTTCCAGGACATACGCGACCTCGTTGTCTCTTACAACGATCTTATCGCCTAATACGGTATTGGCGATGACGTTAGCGACGCCGATACCTGCATTACCGTCTACCCGGATAATGCCACCAACCTTGTTGTTCAGCAGCAAGACGTAAGGAAGGTTAATAACGCGAAGGTCTCCCTGGATGGTGCTTCCTATAATGACACAAGGTTCATCACCCGTGATGCGTAGGCCACCATTAAAAGTTTCGTCTTTGAGCACACCGTCGCCGCAACCATTCAATTCCGCCATGGCTACTCCACCCGATACACCAACCAACAGGCAAACTATCGCGGCAATTACAAGCAGTTTCTGAGTTCTCATTTTTTGTTCCTCCTTTGTTTTTTAAAATTAATAGGTTTGTTTAATGGTTTTACCCACAAAAGTAAGTGGTACACACTGCGATCAATTCCATCATTTTTTAGGAACGGTATTTGGTTCTGTCAAGCCATTGGCTTCTGCAAGCTGGTGGTGCTGCCATCTATGCATGGATTATCAGTGCGCTTGTTTCGATACGGTTGCATCTGTATGCTAAAAAACTATAACCGTTTTATAGTCACGGGACAACCCCCAAAAGGGGTACAGGGGGGTGTAAAAAAGGGGTATTTTAAGAAAGGAGAGAGCAAACTGTGGATTACATCCCTTAATTCACACTTTCGATAGAACTCAATCTGGCACAAGATATAGTTACTTTTCAACGCTTCATAGGTTTGGGCAGCTTACTCCCACAAACAGGACACACTTTCTCAGTTGGCTTAATCATCAAATTAGCCTTGCACTTGGAGCATTTGACAACGTGGACTTTGACTCGTTTTATTTCTCATTCGGGTCAAAAGATGTAGCCATCTCTATCTTTGGATTGGGTTGCTAGTGTCGGGCTAGGTTGCACTAGAATATGAACATAACCCCCATGCCACGAGGTATCTTCTCATCATTTTGGCGAGGAGTACAAGACCAGACAACCTGAGCGGAATATTGAAACTGATAGCTATTAGGAGATGTGACAATTAGGGAGAGCTTTTCTCCAGGCTTAAGTGGTTTTGGGCAATGGACAAACGCTCCGTCCGGACTGATGTCTACAGTTTCGCCCTCCTGGAAGCCTTGCGAGGTAATCATTGTAGCAGGCCATGCGGCTACGGTTCTGTAGCACTGTCGTTTTTCAAGCTTGGTCATGATCGCACCTCGTTAATTGGAGTCCTTTTCCCCTCTCCATTCTATGCATTGTTCTTTGAAGAGTGAACAGGAAATGAGCTAATGGATAGCTCGCAGGCGTTTGTCTCCTGTAGCAAGAGATTTTTTTTGCTCAAGAAGATACTTCTCTTCCAGAAGTCGAAGTTTTTCCAGTCTCCATCTCAAAGAATCAAGTTCAGATTCCTTTAAGACGATGAAACTGCCAAATTCTTTTATCTCCTCCTTAAATCTTGAGGATAACCGCATCAGAAAACGAAGTAAAAAGTGAGTATTTAATCTCTTGAGGTATTCTAATATTGCATCTATATCCTCAAGGTACTTTTTAAAATCATATCTATCATACGAGCCATTTGCCTTACGAACGTCCCCTAAGAATGCTTGGAGCATCCTAGATGCTGAGCTTAAGGACATAATGGATTTTGATGACTTTAAATCGGGTGCCGAGATAGTTTTCTCCCACTCCTTTATCCGAGAGAAATATCCATCAAGATTTACTATTCTTCTGTAAATGGATTGATCCCTAATGACCCTGAGTAGAGGTTTCTTTCCATCTAATGCAAGAGTATCATTCATATCTTGATTTTCGTTGAGGACCTGTTCAGCTTGGCTGGTTTCTTCTTGTAGGATTTCTTCATAGATAGTGGTGAATTTTCTAAGATAGGAAATATATTTCTGTATTCGTGATTGAATAATCGACTTCTCTTCAGAGTAGGAGTGGTATAGATGGTAGAAGAATAGAATAATGCAAACACTTAGAAATATTAGTATAATCAATATATACATGAATAGCCTCAGCGTAATAGGTCGGCAGTCGTGCAGAACGGTTCATCGCATCACAAAGGCACTACGGCACACAAGGACTGTCTCTCGTGGATGAGTGATAATAGACACGTGTAATGTTCTTATTTTATTATGAAAACCTGCTTGTGTAAATAGGAAGAAAGTCTGATTTTCGCTTCTGTTCGTGGCAACCAGGGAGAAACTGTGGATTACATCCCTTAATTCACACTTTCCCCTACAGAAACCTAAACGCAAAATGTGGGACGTGCTCTGAGGTAGCCAGAGTTTAGATTAAAGTATGTGATCTAAACTTTCGACTCGCTAATTCTGTCGATTCTTGTCTAGCTCATCCATGTAGGTCAGCAGTCTTTCTGCTGGATCGGTAAGGTGTCCGATACGGATAGCAGACTTTAATCGTAAGGCGAGATCCTCCATATCGAAGGGTTTACTGATAAAGTCATCAGCTCCAGCATCATCTGCTTCTACTTTTTCCGCTCCGAACCCAGTTACCAGAATGATCGGAGTATATCGTGTTTTTTCTTCTGCCCTCAACCTCCTACATGTCTCCAACCCGTCAATGCCGGGCATTGTTATGTCCAATAGAATTACCTTCGGAATGTTCTTCTTCGCTAGTTCCAAAGCTTCCTCCCCATTCGCAGCCAAGATTACTTTAAGTCCTTTCATCGGAAGAAAGACATTGAGCAAATCTCTTATAGTGCTTTCATCATCTACTACCAGAACCGTGTCAGCCATTGTGTCGGTCCTTTCAGCGCACTTTACAAGAGGCATTCGCACAGAAAATCAAAAGGTTGTCATGTAGTTTGGCGGGATAAACGTAGATGCAACGACCATGCCGATTGGCTCCGTAGGTGGGCAGCATGGAGGGGTGGAGAGTCTAGCAAAACTCAACTAAAACTAAGGGTACAATCTGAGTGCCTCTAACATAATGCCAGCAGCTAACACCAACAAGATTGCGACTATGATTGCTAATTGTTTAACTGTGAGATTCAAAACGCACCCTCTAATGGTATTTGAGTCTTAGGAATGAAAATAGTGTGCCAAACGGAGCAATAAGAAACTCTCTTCATTTAATTCAAATAGTTAAGCGATTCCAGGTCCGACAGTGCTGCCGAGTTATTGTGCTGAGAGAGGTCAAGAATTGTCACATAACCGACCATTTTGAGCATATATATCGAAAAGTGAGAAGCATGGAGGGCGGAAAAGAAAACCCCCACCGACCTAGCGTTGACAAAAGCCGATGGGGGTCCAAACAAAGGGCCAGGAGGGTGAACCCTATGTCCACCGCAACCAGCTGTTTTACAAATGCAAACCCGATGCCAATAAAAAAGCGAAGCCGAAACTCCGCACGTTCTTTGAAAAATGAATAGCCCTATAACCCCAGATATTGTGGCTGGGTCTCAAGAGCAAAAGTGTGGATTAAAGTATGTAATGTTCACTCAGTGCAGAAAAACAACGGAGCTCTATGCCGCGTCGGGCAGCCGAAGGGAGCGAACTTCATGCAATTGTTAAAGTGCATTCGCACTGGACCATATATCTTCGTAGTTTTGTAATTTAGCTGAAACAACATCTGGTGGTAGTTGCACAAGATATGTTGGTTTAGCCTTTGCAGCATCCTTTACGGACTGTCCAATTAGCCAACAAACATAACCATCTATAAACACAACTCTATCATGCAGTGCTTTGCTCTTTCTAAGTTCGAGTACCTCACCGTATTGAGCTATATATTTTTGTGATGCAGGCAATACATCTTCTGCCTTGTGGCTAAGTAGTAGCCTGACTTTAACCTCTGGTTGCCGAGAGTTTAAATAATGATCAAATACAGATTCGTCAAGATATGGGTCTACAATGAACAGAGATTTTTCAGCAGAAGCAATAACTTTGTTTAATGCTTTGAAAAAATCATACACATCACCAGCAGCAAAATTTACTTCTATGTCAGAGGGGACTTGTAATTCAAGATCCGCTATAGCACGGTGTAATATGCCAAATATTTGGCCGATTTGAATTTGCCTAATGGATTCCATTGAAAGTAAATTGCTGGCGGATTTAAAAGATATCGATTCAAGTCGATTCCAACGATCGACTAGTGCATGAGCCTGTCCAAGCCAAACCATATGCTCCCGTGATGTCGGAGAATATGACTCTAGATCAGGAGCTCTTTCAATTAATGCTCTTAATTGTGCCAGGAGAATTTGTGGTTCCATATTTTTTGCACTCTGACGGTTGAGCTCAGCGGCCGGGCTGATGCGCTGATGGCTGACAAACTCCCGAACTCAGGACAGAAAGTCAACGGAGCTGTTTGCCGCGTCCGACTCCAGCGATTTGTTTGGCGGCTGATCGCTTATGATTGAAGCATATGTGATCGAAGGAGATCAGCTATATCCTGCATTCCGTGTTTTTCAAGATGAGCAATGAATACGGGCCAAGGAGGTATATTACTTTGATATGGTTCATCGCAGGGGCCAGTGTATAAGCCGCCTCCTGGGCCGGTATATAGGCCACCTCCTGGACCGGTGTACATCCCGCCATCTGGTCCGGTATATGCTCCTCCGCCCGGTCCCGTATACATCCCACCACCCGGACCGGTGTATAGGCCTCCGCCTGGACCGGTATATTGATCTCGCGGCCATTTGTTATCAGACATTTAAAATCTCCTCATTTCCGATGCTATGTGGAAAAAATTCTGCATTGCACAATAATAGCACTTCCACACACCCTGCACTTAAACCAACCTTACAAGATCCACACCGAGAAGGTCAATGAAGGAAACCACAGTTGGGGTTGGTCGGATAGGTAGGGTAAATGTGAATTACATCCCTTAATTCACACTTTCCCCCTGGAAAGTTCAGCACAAAATGATGGGGGACGTCAAGTCAAGGCTAAGGAAAAGAAAGCCCTCACTGACCACTGCCTGTGCGATCAGTGAGGGAACAGCGAATAGATTGGTACGGTTGATTTCCTTGGCATTTCAACCGTCGAATAAAAAGTCGGTGTTTCAGAGAGTGGCTCTGTCTAGGTATGCTGGGAAAAGAGCAATGATGCTGAAATTCAGTCAGTTCTGCGAAGTATCAGGTCTCTCCCCCGCCGGAGGATTTGGAAAGCATCACCCTTTTGGAAGCCCAGTTTTTCGATGAGGAGCGAGCGGGTCAGGGTAATACTGCCGCTTTCGCCGATACTCCTTTGATACCCTGTATCGATGAGTTTGGCAGACGGTCCCCCCTTTGCCTGTGGCAGGTCAGATTGCGGAATCTCACCAAGTTGTCGAAGGCCTCTCACATAGAGATCATGCACCTGGCTTTTCATCTTGATACCTAGGATTCGCTGGATCTCTTCAAGTGACTTTCCCTTCTGTACCTCTAAGGCCACCATTTTGGGATCTATGGGAGGGTTGCCACTCGCTGCCATGAATCTATCCTCCTCAGGTACAGAGGATTGCAAGTGTTGCAGGAAAAGGAAGCTGTCAGATCAGATCGTACTTGCCTACACGCTCAGTCGGACAGAAGTGTGTGCTTCGAGGGCTCTTTGAATTGCCATTTTCAGTTCCGAGAGGTCAAATGATTTGACCACATAGTGGTCTGCGGCGATAGATTTGGGGTCTTCTTTATATGTATCGTACGCAGTGCAAAGAATCACCGGCAGGTCATGGTGCTGATTGCGGATATCCTGCAGAAGTTCTAGGCCGTCGTAGTCCTGGAGTCTGATGTCCAGAACAACCGCTTCGGGTTGGAGAGAGTCAATCCTCCTCAGAAGATTATGTCCTGAAGCCACAGTGAAGACCTCGTGACCCTCCTCAGAAAGCTCCTCGGTGTAGAGTCGGCGGATGTGCTGCTCGTCATCAACCAGCAGGATTCTAGCCATGGTCCCACCTCCTTCTCAATAACATAGGAGAG
>PVMK01131879.1_pt1 | contig 10961 bp, 10 predicted proteins | sample 1853481 | NCBI WGS metagenome assembly PVMK01 (sample SAMN08533507, study PRJNA380276) | Marine sediment metagenome, whole genome shotgun sequencing project. | reverse complement strand
AACCTGACGAATACCGATGCGCCCGCCGAACGGCGCGCGTATCGTCTTCTTATCGATGAACAGGCGCACGTTGCGTGCCTGCGCCACGGCGCGATCGCGGTCAGTCTTGCGCGTATCGTACTCGAACTGCGAATTCAGATTCTTGTCCAGCAGGTCCTGCGCGCGCACGAGGTTGAGTTCCGCCAGTTCCACATCTGCCTCGAGCGCTTCCAGATGGGCGCGCTCGTCATCAACGTATTGCTGAGCGAGTAAATCCCCCTTTTTGACCACCGCGCCGGACTCGAAACGCAGCTCGGTAATAATGCCGGCTTCCTGCGCCGTGATATCGACACCCTGACTGGCGCGCAGTGTGCCGACGGATGGAATCACCGGCGCCCAGGTCTCGGCGCTGGCCATCGCCGTTGAGACGGTGACAGCAGGCACCGGTTCATTGCTCATGCGCAGGTTCTGCTGATAAGCCTGAAATGCTTTCCAGCCGAACACGCCGCCGAAAAAGACGCCGACGACAAACAGCATGAGTGTCATTCGTTTAAACATTGCAGGACATTATAGTTTGCAATAAATGCCGGGGTTATTTTCCAAAGCGAGAAATAAACCCGCCACCCTTTTATTATCGCATTTCCGAGGCTCGCAGTTTGGGCACCGATGCCGGTCATACCACAACCCAAGTTGCTGCTTATCATAAGGTGCGCGACGTGGCCGATCGCCGCGAGCGCCGTATCGATTGATTCCAGACATCGCGTAATAAGCCGTTCTTTGTTATAGGCCGGGATGATAATTGACCGCTCCATCCGCTTTATCAGTGAAGACAGATATCTTTATTTGAATGCACGGTCCACGGCTTTCCGAATGGCCTCGTGCGCGCCTTGCATCAGCGGCGTACCATGAGCACTAACCAACGCATCGAATTCGAGTTCCAGCAACCGTTCACAATCCGGCTGGATAGAGCCTCCGTCCTTCGTCAGGTACTTCAACCAGAACGGGCCGACCAGCGCGCTCTTCGGGAAGCCGATGAATGGCATCATCAATTTTGCCAGCAACGACTGCCGTCCGTAATCCCCATAGTGCTGTACCCCGTCACAGGTGATCAGTATGCCGGCACCACGCTTCAGAAACACGGCACATTCAGGTTTACTCGTCTCGCGAAACACAAACAATTCAGCGTCCGGAATCGGCAACGGCCCGCCTTCGGTCAATTCGTGATCCGGTTTCGGTTCGGTGTATTTATCAGACCCGGCCTGGCACCAGAACTCGGCACTGAAACGTGCGACCGAGTACGGATCGTCCACCCCGTGAAAAACGCCGAGCCGCATAACGTGCCGCACGGCGCCGAGTGCCTCGATGGTCGCTTCGCCGTCAGACGACAAGCGTATCGGATTCAGAAGTGTTAACTCGGTGCCGTGGCGCACGATCAACATGTTGCGACTGAATCGCATCAGCGGCCCCATGCGAATGCTGCCTGGGGCAAAAAACAGATCCGGACCTATCTCGCGGATTGGTTCATGCGGACAGGCTTGCGGATACTGGCTGGTGTCGAACTCGAGCATCACATTTACCTTGTAAAATTAAAATGGGGTCAGACCGAGATTTTTGAGGAATATTTGGGTAGACAGCGATTTTGGAGAAAATTTCGGTCTGACCCCATTTTTTTGACCCCATTTTTTCCAACTCACGAAAATGCCGGCATGACGCGTTCACCGATCAGACGTATCGAGTCATCCGGGTTTTCGTAAATGCGCAATGCGATGTCAGTCAGGCCGGCCGCCTCGAACCTCTGAATCCGATCGATCTCGTGATCGAGATCGTCGATCGCAGACGTGGACGCGCATTGGTCAACGAGCCGATCCAGAATATCCTGTGGCACGCCTTTGATATCCGGGTCGCGCTTATAGTAGGCCATGTTGATTTCTTTGAGGTTATCCCAGACCAGCTGCATTTCGTCATCGGGCAATATGCCTTGGTGATAAAACTGGGGCCACGGCGTGGCGCGCATGGCCAGCCATATGCGAGCTTCAGCGCGCGCATCATCCTGGCTGTCCTTGACATGCCAGGCCCAGAAATTAAGCAGTCGAAAGCTGTCATCGGAGCGCCCGATACCAGCCTGCTCCGTTCTAATTACATCGTTCACCGCGGCAACGTGCTCCGGCAAGTGGTCGCCAAGATAAATCCCCTGGGCATACTTCGCACTCGAGCGAATCATCTGCGGACCGCCCGCGCAAACGTAAACCGGTGGCGGCGGCTTGGAGACCCAGGATGAGTGGTAATACTGCACCTGGTACATCTCGCCCTTGTAATTGACGGGCTCGCCGGTGGACGCAGCCTCGATGATCTCGACACATTCGCGGACCGAGCGGACGCGCCGCACGGCCGGCATACCCATTGCCGTCGCGGTACCACCATCTCCCGCGCCGACGCCGATCTGCGCGCGCCCGCCGGAAATTTCATTCAGAGTCAACAAGGCGTTCGCCATTTTCAACGGATGAAGTTCGTACGGCGACACCGCTACAGGACCCATGCGTATCGTATCGGTCGTGCGGGCCGCTTCGGTGAAATTGATGAACGGATCACGGGAATCGTGCATGTTGGACACCCACAAGCCCTCCATGCCAAAACTTTCCGCCAGCCGGGCCAGTTCGGCAATGCGTTCGTGCGAGTTATTGGCCTCCAGGATAACGTGGAACTTCATTGTTGTACTCCAAATAAAAACGGCACCCTTTTTCTAACCTACTCCGTGATCAACTCGAACACTGCGCTGACCGATGCATCAAACCGAATATCTCCGGCGTTGTATGTTTGCGGCGCCGATTCCGCGACCGCCATCATCTCCGCCTGCGCACGCATCATTGGCCGCGGCTCCGGTACCCCGCCGCCGACACTCATCTGCATAACCGGGCCGAGCTTCACCCCCATTGCATCCGCCAGCGTATGTGCATTGTCCCGCGCATCAGTTGCCGCTTTGGCGAGTGCCTGGCGATAGGCATTCCGCCGAGCAGTGCTATCGAGTGCCGGCCGCGAGACCTGATTTACACCGACCGCTACCGCGCCTTCAATGACTTTGCCGAGGATCTCCAAATCAAGGATTTCCACTTCAATCCGGCGCTGCGCAATATAACCAATGAGTTCCTGTTCCTGAGTGTCTCGATTCCAGCGGTAGTTAGGTTGTACCGTAGCGCCCGTCGAGTTGATTTTTTTGCGCTCAATGCCAAGACCGTCAAGAAGTTCCAGAACGCGGGCCGTGACCGCTGCCGCCGCCTGTTGGGCTACCGACAGCATTGGATCGCGCTCACTGACGGACAGGCTAACTCGAGCCATATCGGGCGATACAGTGACGTACCCGCTGCCCGTGACCGAAATTGTTCGCGGTATCTCGTCCGCCTGCACCAGACCTGCGGCTGAAAAGACCAGCAGGATAATTGCAACGCTTAATCGAATCATCAAAACTCCTTCAGGATCGGATGCCCTTTTCCAATCACCCCCGGGGGGGCACCACTGTTTTCTATAGCTCGAATATTGGTAGTCTACATGTGTATTTCGCGGTTAAACTCGTTTTTTTATGGAGAATGCTGATGTCCGTCTATGCGATCGCACAAGCAAGCGTCGATGACCAGGAAACGCTCGATGAATACGTCGCAGCGGCTATGCCCATTCTTCAGGCACACCGGGTCAAAATTCTGGCCTTTGATGAAACACCGACCATGATCGAAGGCAGCGTCGAACATCCAAGAACTGTGATTCTTGAGTTCGAGTCTGAGCGCTCATTTCATGATTGGTACGGGTCCCCGGAGTACCAGGCGGCGCGTAAGCTCCGAGAGAATGCAAGCCGGGGCACGTTTATCCTTGTCACAGGATTAGATTGATCAGGCAGTCGTTACGGTTTTCACATGAGATTTTTCTAACCACCCGGTCGAACTACACCAAGCACGGCCTCCACGACTAGTCCGGCCCAGATGCCGAGAACAGCCCATTTGCATCGCTTCAGACTTTTGGCCATGGCGGCGTTCTCATCATCATTGATAACACCCGCGGCGATGCGCTCGATGCCAACGATGTACGGGCCGATCGTCTTGTTGATCATCAGGCTGCAAAATACGATCGCGGCGAAGACGAGAATCTTGTAACCCACCCATGGCGCTTCGTCCAACCGACCGGTCGAAAAGGACCAGACGACCGACACAATGCAGCCCACTACAATCGCCCATTTGAACGGGTTGTCGAACTTCTGCATCCCCTTGCCGAGTGGCGTATCGTGTTTAAAATGCAGAATCAATTCGAGCGCGAGCCAGACTGGCGCCAGCAATATGATACCGGCCATTTGCCAGGCCGGGTGTTCGACACCGACAAACTCGCTGAGCACCCCACCAACCGTTAGCATCACTGCGCCGCAAAGCCTCGGCACGAGATCCAGGGCGAGCATGATCCTGGCCGCCGCCATACGCGCTTCGATGCTCAGTCTCGGATCGGCCGCAAAACCGGACGAATAAAACACGCCGATGTCACCCCCGAGCCAGTAACAAAATAATACGAGGTGAAGAATCAGGAACAGGTCATGCAGGTTCATCATGAGCGATAAGAATAAGTACGTGTATATACGAATAGGCCGAGTGGTCAGACCTTGCTACGCTTCGCCGCCACCGATGGCAGGAAATATGCCACCACCAGGGGAGAATGTCATGTATATCAATTTTTGGTACCCGATTACAAGAAGCGAAGATCTAGGCTATGAAAAACCCGAGAAAGCTAAGGTTCTAGGCGTCAACCTGGTCGCATTCCGCGATGCAAACGGCAAGGCGTGCGTTCTGAGTGATACCTGCGTTCACCGTGGCGGCTCGCTCGGCGGCGCATGGTCCAGCGGCGCCGCACCTCGCATTATAAACGGCTGCGTCGTTTGCCCCTATCACGGCTGGGAATTTGGCGGCGACGGGCAGTGCAAGAACATTCCATCGATTGGGTATGGGACGAAGACTCCAGCGCGAGCCAAAGTCGACTCTTATCCGGTCGAAGAAAAGTACGGTATCGTGTTCGCGTTCCTCGGCAATCTGTCCGAAGAAGAGCGCCCACCGCTGCTAAATGTCGAAGAATACGGCGAGGATGGCTGGCGTGCGAATTCCATACTGATCCTCGAGGTGGACTATAACTATGAGCGGTCCATGGAAAATGGATTGGATCCCGCACACAATGAGTTCGTCCATCCCACCCACGGTTTCTCCGGCATAAACCGCGACAACTATAAGGTTCGTGATTACGAAACGGAGGATCACCGCCAAGGCTCGGGCTTCTGGTTTACTGCCATCATGGATACGCCACCGCTGCCCCAGGCGGATCACCCGACCGCCCAAGGTGGAACACCGTGGGGCGATACCAAGACTCAGCGTAATAAGATCATTGCGGGTGGTGGCACCTACGGCCCAAACACCATGTCAACCTACATCAACCTCACGCCCGACAAGATGTTTCGGCAGTACTTTTTCGAGCAACCCGTTAACGAGAACAAGACCCGGATCTTTTTCCTCAACATGCGTAATTTCCTGTTAGATCCGAGAAACGACGGGCCGATCCATGCGCGCAACAAGGTCATCGCACAACAGGATATTGATATCCTGCTTGAAATGAACCCGCCGCGAACACCGATGACGAATACCAAGGAAGTGATGATGCCGGCAGATAAGGCGATCCTGGCGTATCGTGAGTGGCTGCAGAAGTTTGATAACAAAGGCTGGCGCATCGATATCGAGACGTTCAATCGAAGGAACGGAAAAGCTGTGGCCTTGGCTATCCCCAGCCCGGCGCGGAAAACGTCCGGTAACTGGGTGCTGGACACATTGCCTCTGATCAAGGGCAAGATAGACCGGCAACTGGAATCTGTCGCGTAGGGTCATCGGACCCACCACCGAACTGGGGCGGCCTCCGGGCCGCCCTTTTTGTTCAGCTGCTAGCCCGGACTATTCATCAATCGCCCGGGCTAATGTCCTGTCCCGGTTTTTACCTAAGCGCCCATCTTGCTCGACATAATCTCAGAATTGGCCTGAAAATCCGACTCGATCCCGGCTTTCTACGTGGAACTCAGTAGGATAACCACCGAATTCCCGGCGCTCTCCGGAAGGCCAGTCATCGATGAAAGATAACGACCACAGTTTGATGGAAAAATCCACGGCGCGTCGCACGCCGGACGCTGACAGCACCGTTGTCACAACACCGTCTGCTACAGCGCGGCGTGGCGACGTTCAGAAACCGATCACAGTGACCTGGCTGGTCGACGGAAAAAGGAAATCGGCGAGATTTACACAGGCGATAACGATCGGCCGTGATGAAACCTGCGACGTCCGCATCTGCGATGAAAGCGTCAGCCGTCAGCATATCCAGATCTGGTGTGAAGCGGGACAGTGGCATATTGCCGATCTTGAGAGCGGCAACGGGACGTTCCTCGACCGCGTACTCGTCCAAAAGGCAGTCCTGCCACGCAAATCGACGCTGCGGCTCGGGAGCGATGGTCCCAAGCTCTGGATCAAAGTGCCGGGCGCACCAGGCGGTCTATCGGTCGCAGAAATCGCCGAACATTACTTTGGCGATCCTGCTGACGGTGAAGTCGGTCATCGAACGATGCTGGTTCGTCGCGCTTATCGCAAAGTCGAAAAAACGCAGAAACGCCGTTATCGCAGCATTATTGCCGGCGCCGTCGGCCTGCTGTCGATAAGCGTCGGCATCGGCATTTATCAATTCCTGATGCTGCAGAAAACTCGCGAGCTCGCGACGGACATTTTCTACAACATGAAAACCGTACAGGTTCAGGTGGCTCGTCTTGAAGACCTGGTTCGTGAATCCGGGGCTGTGGAGCTCATCACAGAAGTCAACGCGGGCCGCCGGGAAAGAGGTGCGATGGAAGCACAGTATGATCAGTTTCTCGATGAACTTGGAGTGCTGGGCCCCGGGCTCAGTGATGAAGATCGTATTATCCTGCGGGTTGCACGCATATTCGGCGAGTGCGAGCTGGATATGCCCGAGGGCTTCGTGCAGGAGGTCAAAAACTACATTGAGAAATGGAAGACCACGGGTCGCCTGCGCCAATCACTCGAGCGCATGCACCAGCATGATCTGGCACCGACCATCTCGACAGCCATGCTCGATAAGCACCTGCCGCCACAGTTTCTTTACCTGGCGCTGCATGAAAGTGGCTTTAATGTCCGCGCTGTAGGCCCGGAGACGAGATTCGGAATCGCGAAGGGCATCTGGCAGTTCATCCCAAGCACAGCACTTCGTTATGGTCTGCGCACCGGCCCCCTGGTGGAGCTGCCACGCCATGATCCGCGGGACGATCGCTTCGACACGATCCGTGCCACGGATGCCGCAGCTCGCTACCTGCGAGATATTTACAACAAAGAGGCGCAAGCGTCAGGATTGCTGGTGATCGCTTCCTACAACTGGGGCCCTGCCAATATTCGCAAACGCATTCGGGAGATGCCGGATAACCCGCGTGACAGAAATTTCTGGCAGCTTCTGAAACAACACAAGATTCCACAAGAAACCTATGACTATGTCTTCTATATCTTCTCGGCGATCGTGATCGGTGAGAACCCGGCCTTGTTTGGATTTGAGTTCGAAAACCCGTTGGAGGCAATAGACACCGGGCGAATCGAGGCTTAATCTGGATCTACCCTCCCGGTGCCGGAACGAAGCAGCTTACCGAATTACTGATTTCGGGTGTCAGGATCGATTCGGACACCGTCGCAGGTTGTTATCCAAACCGGCCAGTGACGTAATCCTCGGTCAGTTGGTGTCCGGGATTGGTGAAGATTTTGTCGGTCGCATCGACCTCTATCAGGCGCCCGAGATGAAAATATGCGGTGCGCTTTGATACGCGCGCTGCCTGATGCATCGAATGGGTGACGATGGCAATTGCATAGTTCCGAGAAAGCTCGTCGATCAAATCCTCAATCTTTGCGGTAGCAATAGGATCCAATGCCGAACAGGGCTCATCCATGAGAATCACCTCGGGATTGACCGCTATGGTTCGCGCGATACACAGGCGTTGTTGTTGCCCGCCTGACAAGCTCGTCGCCGGATCATCCATCCGATCCTTTACTTCATCCAGCAAGCCCGCGCGTTCCAGGCTGCCGTAAACAATATCGTCCATTTCCGCGCGACTCGCCGCCAGTCCGTGAAATCTCGGGCCGTACGCGACATTCTCATAAATGGGTTTTGGGAAAGGGTTCGGCTTCTGAAAAACCATGCCAACCCGGGCGCGCAATAACACTACATCGGAACCGTGCGCTCTTCGACAAATACATTTCGACCCCAGACAAGATCCAGGAGTTGCCCGCGGCTATAAACCCGATCAGGGTGCTGCATGAAAAACCTCAACAAGCGGAACTCGGTTGGCCCCAGGCTGATTTCAGCCTCCCCCACTGTAACGCGATGACTGACCGGGTCCAGTTGCAGGGATTCGGCCACCAGTGGCCCGTCGCTATCGGATACGGCTCTGCGCAGGTTGGCATTTATCCTGGCCAATAATTCCCTGGAAGAAAACGGCTTGGTCACGTAATCATCGACGCCACTGTCGAGCCCGAGAATCTTGTCCTTTTCCTCGGCTCTGGCGGTTAACATGATGATCGGCAGATCCCGGTAAGCCTCATCCTGGCGCAATAGCCTCGTAAGCTCCAGACCGCTGGAATCCGGCAACATCCAATCTATTAACACGAGGTCGGGCCGGGCATCGGCGATACGGACCCGGGCGGTGGCTGAATCCTCGGCTTCATCCACCTCAAAACCGGCTCGGGAAAGGTTGAAAACGATCATCTGCCGGATCGCCGCTTCATCTTCTACGACCAGAATGCGCTGCGTCGTCATATGTTATTGATTCAGTTAAATGAGACTATTACAACAACCTTCTATTACAGATTTGTTACTGAGGCAAATGGAAAAATGCGGGCCGAAGTTATTTGGGGAACCTCTGATTAATTCTGGGCGAGCGGCTATGAGATTCGATGTGGTCTCCGGCAAGGCGCGGATCGCAGCTAATAGCTGGACTATTGGCAAGATTCGCAACGCCGCAGGGGGCCGTTTCGGGCTCATAGACGCCGTTCATGAATTAATCAGAGGTTCCCTGGTATCCATATTTATCTTTTCGTTGTCCGGAGTTTCCCATTTCGCCTGGAGTGCTCAGATTCCCGGCGTTACGCCGCCGTCGCCGCCGAGTGTAGAACGGCAAGTCGAGATCTTCTTCGGCAATGATTTCCTCGGGCGGGGCGGAGATATCGATGATTTTCGGACACAGCAGCTTGCCGTGATCGCCGCCTTGGATGATCGTTGGTCAGTCCTGGTCGAGCACAGCATCCTGACCCTGGAGAAACCGCAGCAAGGTGTACCGGGGCGACTCGATCAGTTGAGTGGGTCTTTATCTTACCGGCTGATCGACACGAAACATTCGTCCGCGGCCGGCGTGTTGGAAATCGGCGGTGGGTTTCGCTACAGCAGTGAGCTGGCGGGTGCGCGGATTCAAACCGGTTTTCATCACTTGATCAACTCCAGCATCAAGGACATGCCCTATGTCGATACCGACAGGGTCGATGCGACGCTGTGGGTGCGGCTGGATCGCAACGGCACTCTTAAACGCGATGTGTCCGTTCCGTTACTTGGCGCAGACTGGCAATTTGGGTATTGGGGCCGCGCCGCGACCCTGGTCACCAGTGACGGGCAGTGGGATACAAACCTCGGGTTGATGGGGGTTGCAAGCAAAGGTGGTTTTCAGGCCTGGATCGGTGCCCAGGCCGATTGGCGTGAAGGCTATGATCGCGACAACGTGCAGCGCGAGACGGCCGAGTTCGAGGACGGCGCGGGTTTAGTGCTCGGATTTCGCTACGGTCCGTTGATCATCGAAACCGAGCAAAATTTCGATAATGATTCAGCTTACGGACATATCAGCCTGGTTTCATCCGGGCAGCGGATAAATAACCATGAATTCGGTGTACAGGTTGGGCTGACGATGCCTGATGTTTATGTAAACGCGCAGGGGCGTTGGACTCTCTGCGAATTCGTGAATTGCGCCGCGAAGTTCCAAAAAACAGGGTTGTTCGACGTTTTTTACGGCAAGCCGGCATTCGGAAGTTCGGTGACACACTTTGTGGCGACGACCCAGCTATCCCTGGCCATGGAATTCGCGGCCCGGCCGGTGGCCGACCTCGATTGGCTCGAGACATATGCTGCAATAGGTGCGGGCTGGCGAAGTGAGCGGCTCGAAGGTGAAGGCGAACTCGCCGCGGAACGCTCCGCGGCCGTCGATCGATTCGGTTTGGTTGGTGGCGCCGGGTTACGGTTCGGCGCGAGTAAGCCACGGGATGCCTGGAGCTTTCTGCTGCAGATCGGCGTCACTGGCTGGCTGCCGACATCGGACGGTACAGTCATGTTTGCCGGTCGACCCGAGACGCTGCAGAGTCCTGAGCTGGCGCTACAATTCGGCGCACTATTGCGGTTTTTCTAAGCGCTCTTGCGGCTGATTAAGTCGAACCGAAGTTTGGTACAAACAAAAATCTGCGGTTCGACCCATTGCTGTCCCACATAATACCGGCTGTCCAGGCTGAAACGCAGAGGTTACCGATGCTGTGCACAGACCGTAGCCGGGCCGACATGGTTTGCGATCGCTTTCTGGGACCCGCCGTAAATACGTCCCGGTAGGAGCGGCATCTTGCCGCGATTGGTGCGGTACGGATCATCGATCGCGGCAAGATGCCGCTCCTACGGGCTATTCTCGCCCTTTCGCGATTATGTGGTGGGACAGCCGTGAATTCGACCCCTGTCTATTCTCCTATTGGTTCGCCATCCAATCCATCATGTTGGCCATGCGCTCGGTGAACGCGGCCGGGTCTTTGTCTTTCAGACGCATCGCCTGCAGCGCTGCCTCGATGCTGATCACGACTTCAGGTTCGCGATTGACGATGGCCTCGACGACGCGTTCTGCACAGGCCTCGGCC